>Ga0208764_10000248_pt1 | contig 33121 bp, 27 predicted proteins | sample ETNtaG_18_FD_185762 | JGI IMG/M metagenome (GOLD analysis project Ga0208764, IMG submission 185762) | Marine microbial and viral communities from oxygen minimum zone, Eastern Pacific Ocean - ETNP201302SV91 (SPAdes) (version 2) | ecosystem: Environmental > Aquatic > Marine > Oceanic ... | reverse complement strand
TGGAGATACCTCCTGAACTGCAATCGATGCTCAGCGGAGAGCAAGGCCCAACCAAACAAAAGGCCGCAAGATTGGTTGTTGACCTAGCCTCCTCAGCAGGAGCATCCGAATTTACACGCTGTAAACACGCACATGTATCAGGCGTTAGCGTAATCACTGGCGGTCACGGTTTGAGGCGCTTTCTTTCAGACCTCTCCGGTGATTCCGAAGGAGTGGTTTCCATTCCTACTACATTGAATTCGGCCGGTTGTGATCGTGAACAAATAGAAGAAATGGGAATTGATTACGAAAACTTCCTTGAATACCAGTTTGAAATTATTCATGCATATTCCGAATTAGGAATTGAGGCTACATTGTCTTGCACTCCATACGATAGAGGGATCGAAATGGAGTCTGGAATAGGCTCTTGGGCGGAATCGAATGCAGTGTGTTACTCTAATTCCTATACTTCTTTGATGACTAACCGAGAATCCGGTCTATCGGCACTTGCCACAGCTCTTACTGGATGGGCTCCACTATGGGGTCTTCACATCGAAGAAAATCGTATTCCGAATATTCTTGTGAAAGTCGAGGCCTCTATGGGAAATCTCGCTGACTGGTCGGTATTAGGTGACTGGATTGGCATGCAATTGAAACCTGATTGGAATCTTCCTTGGGGGATGATGCCACGAATAGTTGGCTTGCCTGCTGAAGAAAACTTCGAGGTGCGCAAGGCGCTTACCGCTGCTGCAGCGAATTACGGCTGTCCGATGCTGTGGGCTGATGGCCTGACAGCCGATGCCCCTGAGGTTGATTCGTTCGAGGGAGAACTTGTCTTTGGTGAAGCGGAGCTGGCAGAGCGTTATGCTGAGTTGGCTCCGACAGGGACTGTTGATCTTGTTGTGATTGGTTGCCCGCAGGCAAGCGTTGGCGAGGTGCGAGCAACCGCAGCGGCGGCTAGGGCTCGAATGGAACTAGGTCAGCGGATTCCTGACCGTCGATTGTGGGTTTTCACAAGTGGTTACAACTACGATTTATTGGATGCTGATGGCACTGTGGCTCTACTTGAGGAGGCTGGTGCACTGGTTTTGCGAGATACTTGTCCGGAGGTGACTCCGTACAATCGCTCGAAGTACAATCATCTGTTGACTAATTCACTGAAGGCTGAGCATTATCTGAAGAGTGGTCTCAATCGTTTACCGACAAGCGTTGCACGAATCGAGGATTGTGTGGCGCATGCATTTGACCCTAATTTAGTGACCGGGGATAGGCCTATTCTCGGTGCAAAGGGCGTCAAAGCGATGGCCACGAATAAGACAAGGCAGACAGGAGAGATTGTGATGAATGGGCATGGCATTCCTAGTCAGAGTGACTGGAAGGTTCGTGGAAAAGCGATGGTTAGCGATGTGCCGATTACCTACCTTGGCTACGTGAACCGTGATACCGGAGTTATCGAAGAACCTGGGCATCCGCTTGATGGAATTGCCATCGAGGATACTGTTTTGATTTACCCGAAGGGCTCTGGTTCTACTGTTGCGCCCTTCGTCTTGATGGGATTAATCTACACAGGAAAGGGTCCACGAGCGATTGTGAATCGCGATGTATGTCCATTGACACTTCCCGCGGCGAGCCTGCTCGCCGTCCCTTACGCACACGGATTCGATGATGATCCAACCCTTGCCATCAATGATGGCGATGAAGTAGAGATGACGCTTGAGGATGGATCGGTGCAACTGAGAGTCATCTCTCGTGTGGCCTAGAAAGTGCACAAAATTTCCGCTTTTGCACGAGCGAGGATTGATGACTGCGCGGCTTTGCCCGTGGCCTGTGTCGAACCGACCTGAACCCGAACCCTGCAGACCGCAGGACTTGGGCAAGTTCGAGGTGACTGTACGTGACGGAGCGGCTCGTTTGGGGCGCCTTCACACTCGGCATGGTGTGCTGGATACGCCGATGTTACTGCCGGTGATCAACCCCAATATCCGCACGATTGAGCCACGAGAGATGTGGGAGAAATACCGTGTCAATGGTCTAATCACAAATTCCTACGTGACTTGGAAGCACGAGAAGTTACGTGAATCGGCTTTGGCGGATGGAATCCACGCACTGCTCGACTATCCAGGAGTTATCGTGACCGATTCTGGAACCTTTCAATCGTATGTTTATGGCGACGTCGAGGTTGGTGTTGAGGAGATAGTAGAATTCCAGCGCGATATCGGTGTAGATGTCGGGACGATGCTCGATGTATTCGGTCGGCCCGACATGAGTCGCGAGGAGCTTGAGCATGCAGTCGAAGAGACCGCTGCCCGTGCCCCTGCTTCACTAGCGGCTGCAGGTGAGGGTCTCTTGCTGAACGGGCCCGTGCAGGGTGGATTACACGAAGACTTACGCGCCGAGGCTGGTCGATTGATGTGCGAGGTCGAGGGGGAGCATCGAGGCTTTGCAGTGCATCCGATTGGCGGCATCGTTCCGTTGATGGAACGCCAACGCTACCGCGAATTGTTTGAGATTTTACTCGCTGCCCGAGCGACAATTTCTCCTAACCGCCCAATTCATCTCTTTGGTTGCGGACATCCACTCCTCTTTCCAATGTCCATTGCTCTTGGAGTCGATTTATTCGATTCTGCAGCTTACGCCCTTTTCGCGCGTGACGACCGACTTCTCACACCGAATGGTACGGTCAAAATCGGGGGATTAACCGAATGGCCAACCCACTCTGCTGCCCTATTCGCTCACACTCCAGCCGAGGTGCGGGCAATGGATCGAAACGAGCGTTCCGTTCTTCTCGCCCATCACAATCTAGAAGTTACTCAAGCCGAGCTTGCCCGATGCCGCGAGGCAGTACGAAATGGAACCATTTGGCATCTTGCGGAACAACGTAGCCACGCCTCACCGCGGCTGCGCGAAGCCTTCGAATGGATCCTTGAACAATTCGAAGAAACGGAAGAAGGACCTGTCGGCGAGAGTTCGCTGAGGACCATTGCCTCGACTGACCCAGTTCGAGGTTCTTCCGAGCAATTCTCCGACGATATCGACAGCCGCCCTCATCTACTCCATCTCAACGCTCTTCTAGCAATGCGATGGCGTCGCCCTGGTTCATGGTGGGATGGCTCTTCGAATTCCCCTGAACGCGTCGTAATTCTGACCGGAGAAGGACCTCCATGGCGCGATACCGCGCTCGGCACGGCAATCGAAGCACTGGCCGAGGAACCTCGCACAGTGGTGCTCATTTCGACCCCAGTCGGCCTCATTCCATTCACCCTTGAGGACGTCTCACCTTGGTGCCATATTGATTGCCCAGAATCTCTTTGGAACATGATTCTCGACGAGGATGAAATTGATGTTTGGCTCGATGATTTAGGTCTTGGCGGCATTCCCCTCGACATCCACATCTGCCAGCCCGATCCCGAAGGCGAAGCAGGGGCTGAAAACCGCGCAGCGATTCGCACGTGGATTGACCGTTGCGCTATTGTTGACAAACTCTCACTACTCTGCGCCATCGCTCCAGACGATGCTTGTTCTCTTACCGAAAAAATGACCGCCCGACGTTCGAGAACCGACCGCATGATCAACGTCAATTTTGGTGATGAACACAGTATCTCTCCTAGATTGCCCGACGGCGCGCTTTCGCTCACCCTAATTGGCGCTCGCCGTCTACACGCACTTAACCCAACAGCGCCAGCCCGATTCGATGAGGGTGTCACGGCCATCGATTCAGACCACCCTGGAATACCACGAGTCCTCTTGATGGACGATGCGATTCCATTCGTGGGGAAGGGCCGAAATGTCATCCAAGGATTCGTCCTTGGCGCTGACGCACATCTCATAGTCGGCCAACCTTGCCTCGTCGTCGACATTCATGGAAATCTCGTCGCCCATGGCATAGCCAACGCAACCGCCGATGACATGGCTTTCTTCACCAAAGGTATTGCAGTCAAAGTCCGCGATGGTGCAATGAAGGATGAATTCAAGGAGACATAACCCTCTCATTTTCTTACCCTCTTACCTGATGCAACGAGATGGGCGACGGGGATTCATTCAAGTGATTACGGCCACCACATCGAGTCGACTCCCTTTGGGAGTCACCACCTAGGTTGGTGCTCAATTGGAGAATGCGGAATTCGTCATCGAGACTCGCAATCTGCGCAAGATGTACGGCCCACACCTTGCTCTCGATGACGTCAACGTACAAATTCCAAAGGGAGCAATTGGTATCCTCGGACCCAATGGAGCAGGGAAATCTACCTTGTTCAAGTGCTTGTTAGGCCTCATCACGACAACCTCGGGAAATGGTTCAGTCCTCGGCTATGACATCAAAACCGATGGCGACATCATTCGAGCTCGTATCGGCTACATGCCTGAATACGACTCTCTCGATCCAGACCTCACCGCCATCGACCAAGTCAGATACGCTGGCGAACTCCTCGGAATGAACCCCGCATCAGCCATGCAGCGATCCCATGAAGTGCTCGAATATGTTGGCCTGCGAGACCAACGTTATCGCAAGATTGAGTCTTTTAGTACGGGGATGAAGCAGGCAACCAAACTCGCTTGTGCAATCGTCCATGATCCTGAGATTCTCATCTGTGACGAACCCACAAACGGCCTCGACCAACGCTCTCGCGAATTCATGCTCAACACTCTAAGGCGAACCGTCGATGAAGGCGGGGGAACTGTCCTGATGTCTAGCCACGTGATGGATGATGTGCAGCAGGTTTGTGACCGTGTGGTGATGATTCACAAAGGCCAGGTCGTTGTTAATCGCCCGATTGCCGACCTCGCGGACCAAATCGAACGCGAGGTCGAGGCAGTGATTTGGGGAGGTGCATCTCAAATGGAGCAGGCTCTGCTCGCTGATGGTCTCAAGGTCCGAAGGATGGGGCGAGTCATGAGGGTGACAATCGACGACGAGGGCACTATCAATCGTATCATTCAAATCGCTTACAAGGCAAACGTGCAGATTCGCGAATTACATGAGTATGAACCAGATTTGGAAGATATTTTCCTGCTTATCATGGACAAACTCGGAGCCCAAGTCAAGGGAACTTCGGACCTGATGACTTCCGAACATACAGGGGGTGGTGCTTCTGTCTGACTCTGAATTCACAGAATCTCCGAAAGAAGATGAGACCGAACTGCCACAGACCAATCCACAGGTCGCAAGTCCTACCAATGCCGTAGCCGGAGAACTCACAGATGAGGATCAATCGGACCTCGATATAGGCTCGGGCCAGACCCGAATGGAGGTCGCATACGGGGCTGGAGATGGTGATGATGATGCAAAAGCGGTGGTTGCGCGCAAGGCCTCTTTAGGCATACTTTTTGAGCAAATTTACAGGCCTTGGGACGGTAATTTAGGGCCGCGCTGGGTTCGGAATTACGCGATTTTCAGGCACCATGTTTACGGTCTCTTCCGTGGCAAGGGACATCGATATTACAACCCATTCGTCAGACTTGCAATACTCGTAATCTTCCTAAGTTCGCTGACTCCAATAGCGATGATTTTCCTCTCCGTGACTATCTCTGGAGGTGAGGGGGCAGAATTCCTCAACCGAATGTGGGGGGTCAACCGCTACAACCTCTGGGGGCAAGTTCTCGGTTACTTCCCTCGCAACCTCTGCATGTGGCCACTTCTGACAGCTCTGGTGGTTGGAGGCATGATTTCCGATGACCGTAAGAATGGAACCAGTGCGATCTACTTCTCAAGACCGGTTACGAGAACTGATTACACGGCAATGAAGTATCTCTCAGCCTCTGTGGTTTTGGGCTTCGTTATCGTCTTCTCTTACATGCTCTATTACGCTGCTTCAATTGTCTTCAATGGCGAGGGTTGGGCTTTCTTAATCGATACTCTACCTTACTTCCTCGGAGGCTTGATTGCAGGAATTTTACTTGTGATAACTTACACTTCGATTGGAATGGCGCTATCGAGCGTGAGTCAGAGTCGCTTTTTCGCAGCGATTGGATTCCTAGCGATTATTTTCGGTACCAAGGTGGTCGCTTTGATGATTGAATTGATTTTCGACACGACGATATTCTACATTCTCAGTCCCTATGACTCTCTGGCTCACGTAGGTCAGTGGTTGCTTGGGATTCCTGCTAATTACGAGCATCCACTGGCTTTCTCAGTGATTTCTATTCTAATTTACAACGCGGCTTCAATCGGATTGTTGGTAAGCAGAGTTAGTTCTCTGGAGGTGACTCGAGAATGAGTACGAAACCCGTCCCTGCTGTGCTCATTGATCACTGTTCGAAGTGGTATGGTCAGGTGATTGGCCTGAACGATGTCTCTCTCGCGATTGATGGTGGAGTTACTGGAATCTTGGGGCCGAACGGTGCTGGAAAATCAACTCTGTTCAAACTCTTGATGGGTCGATTGAAGCCAAGCAGTGGCACTGTTCGATTATTCGGAGTCGACCCGTGGGAGGATACGGCTCCTTACCGACGCGTTGGCTATGTTGCTGAGACAGAGAAGTTGTATGATTGGATGACTGGACTCGATTTCGTCTCGACATTGGCTCGCCTTCACGGAATGACGAGGGATGAGGCGATAGAGCGCGCTGCACACGTCCTCGAATTCGTTGGTTTATCTGACGTTCAAAACAAGGAGGTTGGCAAGTACAGCAAGGGCATGAGGCAGCGCGTTAAAATCGCACACGCCCTTGTCCACGACCCTGACTTAATCATCCTCGATGAGCCACTCCATGGATGCGACCCAATTGCTCGCACCAGTATCATGAGCGTAATCCGTGACCTTGGCGCGCAAGGTAAGACGGTGCTCGTCTCAAGCCACATCCTCGATGAGATTGAGCGTATAACTGAACAAATTGTCATTCTTCACAATGGACGCCTCCTTGCGCTCGGCAATCTTCACGCAATTCGCGACCTGCTCGACAAGCATCCACACAGAATTCTCATCCGCACTGAAGACCCAAGGGCTCTGGCTGGATGCTTCGTACCTGAAGATCCTGTTTACGGTGTAAGATTCGCAGGAGAGGGGGCACTTGAAATTCTCACCAATGACCTCTCAGCCGCTCATGCAATCCTCCCAAGAATAATCGTTGAATCTGGCATCAATGTCACATCAATCGAAAATCCAGATGACAATCTCGACGCCCTGCTGGGCTACTTGGTAGGTGGAAATTAATGATGGACAAACAAGGTCGCAGCCTCGCCGACACAGTATGGACTCGTCTTGATCGTAAGGCTGGAGCAATCACTGAACTAACGATTCGTCAATTACGCCATCGTCTCTCAACTTGGGTAGTTCTCGGTGTAGGAACTCTACTACTGCTGACGCTTCTAGCGATGTATATCGCTGGGGCTAGGGAAGGCTGGGACCCAATCGACAATGATGGCGACTCTCACGATTGGGATATGGATGGATATCCAGCCGGTCAGGAAATGAAGTATGGAGCAGACCCTTGGGATGGAATGTCCTACCCAGGTTCGGGTCATTTCGTACAGGAGGGGTCCTTCCAAAATAACCAGGGTGCCGTACATTATGGCAACCATACTTGGCGTTCGGCCACAGGCACTTTCACTTACAATTGGATAGACGAATCGTTCGCTGGTGGGCGTGGAGTTTTGGATGTCGATCGAATGGATGATTGTCCCGAGGGTGAACCGCTAGAAGACTATTGGATGGATTGGGGAGATGGGTGTATAATCGAAGAGAACCGTATTTTCGTTCTTGAATCGACATTCAGAGGAGAGGGGACATTCCGAGTCCACCAGAATTGGTATGCTGAATGGGGCAACATGGCAGACGCCTATGACGTCGAACCCGAACCGGCCTCAAATTACATCGATGAGGACGATATCGATTGGTCGGGTGACCCAAACGGAATCAATGGATTTGACGATGACGGAGATTGTCTGAGGACTGATTGGATAAGCTTCGAATTCGGCTTCGATAAGGACGAAAATGATAACGGGATTCCGTGCGATGTAGTCTGGTACGCTGCATCTGACGGGACAATTATCCATATTGATCGCGACGAAAATGTCGATGAGGATCCAAGCGAGGAATCACTCTCAATTGAAGACGCTCATCGCGCCTTCATCATAGCTTCAGGCAAGATAGCCTTCGTCATGATCCTCTCTATCTTCCTACCACTCTTCCTCGCTCTTGGCCTAGTCCGTGACGAGACCGAGAACGGCACCCTCCACTATCTACTATCCAAACCGATTCATCGCGGCGAATTCATCACTTACCGAATTCTAGGATATTTGATTATTTCAGGTGGATTTGTCCTCATCATGTCTCTATTTATGGGGGTGGTCACAGCCGCCTTAGGTCCTGGAGATTCGATATTCAGGTTGACCGATATCATTGTCTGGCTAGGGATTGCTTTCGCAACAATCCTAGCATTAGCTGCCTACGGTGCGATTTTCAACACTCTCGGCCTCATTTCTTCGAGATACGGAGTCTATATCGCTCTGATTATCGGTGTCTACGAATTCATAATGGCGGTTCTCACATTGGCAGGAGCTGAGCTAATTCCTATTCTCTCAGTTTCTCATTGGACTCTGCAATTCATCGATTCAATTGTTCTAATCGTCTGGCCTAATACGCTTGAGATGTCTATCATTGCAGAGGCCTTCGATCTTCCATCAGCCCTCGCCGCCTTCTGGAATCCTCCGATGCACCATTTGGGAACTGAGAGTCCATTCATATCGGCTCTCCTCTCAGTAGTTGTTCTACTCCTAATTACAGCAGCGATGGTCCTCTTCGGCCAGCGCCAATTCAAGCACCGAGAAATAATGTGATTATTCCGCTCAAAGTTGATTCACATGATGGACAGTATCCAAGGTAATTTTCGCGATTTCTGGCGCTTCGATATCTTGCCCCCCCTAAATCGTCTTTCCTGGTGGTGGTGGTGGGTTCTCGTCCTCGTCCCTGACCCCGTCCACCCAACGCGCTCTCGTCAATTGATGGTACTATGGTCATCGAAGGAGACCCCTGCTATCCGCGTTAGTGGGCATTGGTGGGTCCCGAAGGCACGAATGCTGGTTGACGAGGATGGTGGCACAGTCATGTCTGGAATGGTGTGCGCTTGGTGGTACGATGGCGAGAATATGTACGAGCCTCTGTTGATGACAGAGTGCAGGATGGCTGCTATCGATGACAAGCACCCTCTGTGGCCGGCTGAGGCTGGCGAAGGCGGTGAAGGTGCGGGCGCAGTAATTCCTCTTACAGCGGAAGATTTGACATTCGGTCTGCGCCCTGGTAAGAAGGCTTTCTGGCTTAATCTGACTAGTGATCCAGCAAAGGTCGAGGAGGGCGCTCCGAAGGAGTTCAAAGTTGAGATGACTCCTTGGTGGGAGCGCCCCAGTTCTGCGAAATACAAGAATAACGTCTACGCTCTAGATATGGGATACGATATCCTCAGAGTTCATGGTTTGAAAGCGAAAGTAAAGATCGATGGCGAGGAGGTTGAAGGTAGTGCCTATATCCAGAAGGTTGGAGTCCAAGCACCGAGTTTTCCTTGGTTTTGGGGAATGCTTCATTTCGATGATGGCTCCTATATCGATTGGTTTCTACCCCATGCTTCACCCTCGTTCACAATGATGGACGACGCTCCTTGGTCTCCTCGAGATTTCTTTCGCTGGCCGAACATCGGTACCGGGATTTTTCATGATGCGAAGCGTGATCGTACTGAGAATTTCAAGCGCTGCACAGTTGAACTGAATCGTCAGGAAGGGGAGGGTGCGCTGCGTGATGAAAAGGGCAATCTTTTGCCTCGCTTTCGCGTCAAAGTTTGGAATGGACGTACGCAGGTTTCGATTCATGTACGCGCGACATCGCGCGCGAGATGGAGATTCGATCAGCCTACGCGCGCGGGCTTTGTTAGTCATCTGACTTACAATGAATATCCACTCGAGGTAGAGAAGATCGCCATCCTCGATGAGCAGGGTCTGCGCACTTTCGAGGACTACGAGTGGATACGGGGTAATGCCGAACACGCTTGGGGCATCCTCAACTGATCTTCGGCTCCGAGTTAGAGGTTGTATGGGCCGCACCGTTCATAACCAGCCTTGACCGAGACTCGTCCCGAGGAATAGAGATGAGTGCGGACGAGGTAGTGACACAAGCTGCTCAACTGATTACACGCGGAGATTACGCTGGTGCGATGACGGTGTTTGATGGATACATCGATTCGAATCCCGATGACCCTGCTGGATACCACGGTTGGGCAGAGGCTGCCCTCTTTGACATACAGGAGAATGGCAACCTCGACGAGAAAGGTGCGGACCGCATCAACGAGGGTCAGATAGCCGCTTACTTCCGACGTGCTGCGGGCATGGCTCCTGACAATGCTGACTACAACGCGGCTTATGCCGGCGCCTTGGTCGAGTTCGACCGCATCCCAATGGCTGTAAGGCAGCTGCACAAACTTGTCGAGATAGGCAAGGCATCGGATGAAGTCGATGTCTCATTCCATCTTTACGAGGCAGCACGCGGATTAATCGATGCAATCGATTTGAAGACAAATTTTGATCGCAGCGCGCCAATCGCTCGTCAGTACATCTCCGAGGCGGTTACATTCGCCATGCTTGGATTGGGATTCTCATCGGCCGAGGAGGCCATTGAGTACCTCCACATGGATGAGTGAAGAGGGGTTGTCGTGAGTGGCGACCTTTTGATGGTCGCTCTGGGCTATCATGGCTCAGACTTCCATGGCTCGCAAATTCAGCGTGATGTCCGCACCGTCCAGGGTGAGATGACCAAAGCTCTGCGTCAGCTCGATTGGTGGAGTGATGGCTGCCTGGAGATTTCTAGTAGGACAGATGCCGGAGTCAGTGTGAGAATGAATCTTGCAGCAATTTCTCTTTCGGAATCTGTCCTATTGAATGTCGGAGAGGCGACTTTTGTAAGGGCAATTAACGACCATTTGCCAGTAGACTTAGTCGTCTGGCAGGCTCAAAGGGTGTCGGGAGAAAGCATAGTTCGATTCGCTAGTTCTAGGACCTACCTCTATCGCTGCGAGATGATTCCGAAGTGGCCGCAGGAATTTGATAATGACCTCTTTGTTGCAGCCTGTGCGGCCTTTGTCGGCAAGCATGATTTTAGCAATTTTTGCCGACTTGAAGATAATCGTAGTCCACTGCGAACCGTCGATTCAGTAGAGCCATGGCGTGACACCTCTGGGCGAATCGTTGGTATTTCAGTGACGGCTGAGTCATTTCTTTGGAATCAAATCCGTCGAATTGCCTCGGCAATCCATCGGGTGATTCTTTCAGAGATTTCTGTAGATGATATCGTATCGGCGCTAGCAAATCCGGAGGTCCCTGTAGATCATGGGAGAGCGCCGGCTGATGGCCTCATACTCTGGTCTCTCGACCACCCGGATTTCTCACAACACATCGATTCAACACCATTAGTGGAGGGTTTCAGTCTCCCTCCGATTGGTTCGCGAGCCCACAGACGATGGTTGAATCTGGCTCGCATGGAGAATTCGACACTGCTCGAGCACGAGTGGATTAAACTCAACCAAGGCGGAGGGTGACGCTTTCTCCGTCGTCGCACGGCAGTCTCTCACGAAGGAATGCGCTCGAAATTACTTCAGCAGTCTCTGTGTGCCGAGTCAGGTCAGGAATTAGGATGGCACAGTCGACCCAATTCTCTCCATTGGTTGAGATCTCGGCTGGGAAAGCGGTCGCACCGCCGAAAGATCTACCATCGCGCTCGAAACCTGCTATCCGTATCGATTCAATTTCTGATTCTGGATCGCCATCATCTAGTCCAGCGTGGACTCTCAATTCGAGGTAGTGTCCTAGGTCTTCCCCGACCACATCTACATTCAGAGTACCTGGCCACGCTCCTGCTCCAAGAATTGCCTTGAACTGGTCTTGATAGTGGCTTTGCGCCATGAAGACATGAGCGCGTCCGAGCCCACTGGTGACCTGCCCTGACAGACGCATGGACTTGGGTTGCCCCCATTGCAAATAAGCATCAGTATTACGGCTTACAACTCGATGGTCCAACCCCGTTGGCCAACAACCCAACCCGCAACCTCAACAGCACGCCGTTGAGGACTGTTTGGGTCGTTCAGAGGATTACTATGGTTGAGATGGATTAGGTGGATCTCAGGGTCGCTATCGTTCCTCCTCCCGAGCCTCCCTAGAGTGTCTTCGACGAGCGGATGGGGCACTTCGCTCATGTCTCTCCCAGCCAGTTCGTCAGCGCTCCAAAAAGTAGCATCGATCATCGCATGAGTCAGTTCGAGAGAGGCGAACCAGGCTCTCAGGGACTCGTATCCGACAGCCGCAAGAGTCTCATCCCAATCATCGTGGTCTGGTAAGAAAAGCACCTTCGCCCTCTCTCCAGAAACGAGAATCGCATGTGTGTCTGAAGCATCGTCTCGATGGGGCACTGGAATGAATTCGAAACGCACGCCGGGGCAAACAAGACTCGGTGGTCCTGATGATCTCGAGTTACCACCTCGCTCAAACGGTTCTAATGTACCTCGACTCGCGAGCACCTCGAAGACTGAATCGCTCGCGACGAGAGGCATCCCAACACAACCCATGGCCTCTCGACCAAATTGACCCAAGCCCTCGACATGACCGAGATGGGCATGGGTCAGCAGAACACTATCCGGCAGGACCGGAGCTTCCATCCCTAGCGAATCTGCCCATAGCCGGAATTGGTCGGGCAAAGCCCGAGTGGCCTCAATCAAATGCATTCCACCCGCAGCATCCCGCACGCCTACGGCCACTGGCAATCGCCTGCGCCCCCAATCTTCGAAGGCAGCCGAGCAATTTGCACAGGCACATCCGGCTTGGGGAACGCCGCCATCCTGTCCGGTACCGAGCAGGGTAAGGGTCGGAGCTGAACCAACCATGTAGTGGGGAGTATGAAGGGTGTGAAAGAGTCGTCGACTGCTGCGATGAGCCGATTTGATAGCACCGCTGAAGCAAATATCACTCTCCGATGAAATCATCAACGTCGCCGACCTGTGAGGAGCGTGACCGGCGACACATCCTGGATGAAGGAGAGGTATGACTCACTACGAAGTCAAGGTTTGGAGTGGAATCCACCTACACTCGAGACGGCCAATCTTCCTCGATGTACGATGGATGGTCGTCCGACGATAATGCTCTCAGCCAACAATTACCTGAATCTGACGAATCACCCGAAAGTCATCGAAGCGATGATTGAGGCGACTCGGAAGTATGGCGCAGGTAGTGGCTCCGTCCGCGCCATCGCCGGAACAATGGATATCCATCTTGCGGCCGAGCAGAAAGTGGCCGAATTCAAAGGGGTCGAGGCCTCTTTGATTTACTCGGCAGGATATACAGCCAATGTCGGACTTATTCCGACCTTGGTTCAAGGAAAGCAAGACGTAATCATCAGCGATGAACTGAACCACGGCTCAATTATCGATGGGGTTCGCTTGACGAAGGCTCAGCGCGCCGTCTATGGTCACAATGACATGGGCGCGCTGGAAGCGGTCCTCAAGGAACACTCGGAGGCCGACCGCAAGCTGGTCATCACTGATGGTGTATTCTCGATGGATGGCGATATTGCCCCACTCGATGAGATTTCAGCCCTCGCTGAGGAATACGGGGCGATGGTCTATGTCGATGATTGCCATGGCGAAGGAGTTCTCGGAGATGGTGGAGCGGGAATTGTTGACCACTTCAAACTCCAAGGCAAGGTCGACTTTGAGGTCGGCTCTTTCTCGAAAGCTCTGGGCGTTCAGGGTGGTATCGTCGCTGGATCAGATGATGTCCGCACTCACGCACTCAATCACTCACGCTCTTGGCTGCTTTCCGGTAGCCAACCACCGGGTGTGGCAGCCGCGCAGAAGGCGGCAGTGGAAGTTTTGATGAGCGAACCAGAGCATCATGCTCGCTTGTGGGAGAATACCAATTACTTCCGAGATGAATTGCAATCTCTCGGCTTCGACACAGGTCTCTCTCAAACCCCGATTATCCCTGTGATGTGCGGCGAGTCGCCCAATGCCAAGGCCCTCTCTCAGGCCCTCTCTGATGAGGGCGTTATGGCAGGAGCCATCACCTTCCCAATGGTTGCTCGCGAGAAGGCCCGCGTCCGCACACAGATGTCAGCAGGACTCTCTCGCGACGATCTCAACGAGGTCCTGCGAATCTTTGAGAAAGTCGGCCCCAGTTTGGGCTTGATCTGAGCAAGAAGCCGCCTCAAGCCTCTGATACGACTTCATCGAGGTCTTCGTCCCCAGGGGCCTCGGTCTCTTGGCGAACCTCGGGATCAATCGTCCGGCGCATTCCATCAAAGGGATCCAACCCACGGTCAATTCTGTCTAGCAACCTCCATCGAGGTGCGTAGGAGAGGTGCACGTAGAGAGGGCCAGGAAGAATTGCCAGAACCCAACCCAAATGCTCAACGAAGTCAGGAGCCTCGCCGACCATCGACCAAGTAATCAGTAGCAAACCGAGGAATGGAAATGGGAATAGGTATCGGCGACGATTCTCAAGCCTGATTGGTGGTCGCTTGGCGAATCCTGAGATTAGTAGAGAGAATCCACCTAGGCTTGCAGTCATCGTCGTAAAGATGAGGCTGATGACGGCCCATCCGTTCAGTGTCTCCTCCCATGGTGTTGATTCCGACCATCCAGCGTAAGCGAATGGCATAATCAGTGTCAAACTAGCCAGTAAACCGTAGACGACACCGACGAATAGTGGGTGGCAAACAGTCAGTGGATAGCGTAGGAATAGCTGACTGAGCGAGCCACCCTCAAGCATCAGACGGTGATCGGCGTCGAAATTTTCGAGAGCATCACGCCACCCCGTCATGGGCTCGTGGCAATGCACACGCGATAAGACCGTTGCGACCTTAAATTGTAGTAAAACGCAGCATATAGAGCGAATCAAGCCAAGTCGAGACGAACCGTAGTCGTCTTCAGATCCCACTTTGGTTCGTCCTCGGCCGCGTCGCGAATGAAAGGAATCAGTGCGGCGCGCAACTCAGCGACGTCAACCCCCCAAATGCCGTGTTCAATATCGGAAAGTCTCTTGAGAATTTTCGAGGCCATATTGACCACTCCGCGTACCTTTTGCTTCTCGTAATTATACAGCAGAGCTGCACATTGAATGATGCCCTGAATTGCGTTTGTTTCAATAGGCCTATCCAATGGTTTCAGAGATTTCCATAGGTCTTCCCACGACTCGTGTGCGTGCCAGAACTTACCTTCATCAAAAAGTGTGCAACCCTCGATGAATAGGTCTTGTTGGGTCTCATTTAGAGCACTCCAATCCATCAATCCAGAATCGTGAGGTCGGGGTTCGGCTGGATTCATCGGCTCACACTCCATCACCCCTATGGACGCAGAGATTATGACGGGTTCCCTGTCAAGGAAGGATGATTGGTGGCCGATGGGATGACAGAGGACGATTCACTGTTCACGATAACTGAGTCAAACCTCGACTCCGGAATGCGCGGAATTCCAGTTGGAACCTGCCGTACCTCCTTCGTCGATCCAATGGAAGGCGTGCATTATGTCGGCTATCCTGTCGAGGACCTTGCAGACCTCGAGGAAGAGGATGTATTCTACCTCCTAATGAACAAGAGATTGCCGACGGAAGAGGAGTCCGAGGCATTCCGAACCGAGTTGGCGCACCGTGCGATGGAGATGCCAACCGGTGCGCTACGAGTGCTGGAATCTCTGACTCCCGGCAGCGGCCATCCGATGGATTGGCTATCGATGGGAATCATGGCGCTGGGCGCTGCTGACACAACGGGCGATGTTCGGACTGATTCGATGAATCTCGTCGCCCGCATGCCCGAATTGATGGCTCGAATTTTCCTCTTACGAGGTGGAAAGAAGGAGCAATTGCAACCTAGCAAGCCAGAGTTGGGATTGGTGGAGAATTTTGTCCACATGCTAGGTATGACTGGCGATAAAGCAGAGAAGATGAATCGTGTTCTGCGATTCTTCTTCATCCTACACTTGGACCACGGCGGTGGTAATCTCTCGACCTTCACAGGAAAGGCTGTGGCAAGTGGTCGAGCGACTGTCTATGCCTCTATTGCCTCAGCGATGAATGCGCTATCTGGGCCACTACACGGACGCGCCAACCAAGCATGCCTTGAGTTCGTGCAGCGTATTGGTACTAACAACCCCGATGAGATCGAGGCATTCGTGCGTGCCGAGTTGGCAGCCAAGCGCCCGATTTTTGGCTTTGGACACGGAGTTCTACGAGCTGAGGACCCGAGGGCACGATTACTCATCGGGCTAGGCGCGGAAGTTTGCCCCGATGACGAGAATTACCGCATCGTTAAGACACTGCGAGAGGTTGTCCCACCGATTCTGATGGAGCATCCTAAGATCAAGAATCCATATCCAAATGTCGATATTGCTAGTGGCTCGCTACTACACGCGATAGGATTCCGCAAACCAGAGTACTATACGACTTTCTTTGGCTGGGCAAGAGTTGCTGGAATCTGCGCACAAATCATGGATGAGCGTAATGCTCGTGATGGGCGAGGCACACCGATTTACCGCCCGAAATACATCCCGAAAAACCAACCATTACGCCGACTCGAGTGATATCTCACCGAGTCTGAATCAGAGATGTTCGCCCGAGCCTCGATGACCGACGATTCGAGCACAACCCCATGGGCGGCCTTCCTGAAGGTCAACCGTCCAAGATTCAGGTTTTCCTGACCACGACCACTTCGCGGCATCAGCAGCGATGTCAGCCGCTCGGACTTGTTCAGGAATCTCGTGCCACATCGGCAGTGACTCGCTGGCCTCTTTCAGAAGGTCAACACGTTCAGCACCGTCTGATGCGTCCAGCCTCACTCGCCATTCATCATCCAAAGGCTGGCTTGCTGGTCTTGTCCAACGGGCATTGCCGTTGGGGAGTGTGTGTACGGTAGGATCGACATGATCGGTCACCAAGGTGATACCTGCATCGAGCATCAATTGCTCAAGATTTAGTGGAGCGGGCCAAACATGCAATCCCATTTCTTTGCTGATGCTGAATAGCCGATTCAGTCCCTTTCCGGTAAGGGATACTGGGAGTCCGGGATGAATTAGACGTTCCCAACCATGGATGTAATGCAGAGCCATCCCGACGACCGGCATTCCCTTTTTGCGCCGGTCACGAATTAGCCCTGAAACACTATTCGAGATGAAGTTAGGAGAGCCAATCAATCGCTTGATTTTGGTACGCCCCCAAGATCGCAGATGCGGCGAAAGTTGTGTATTTGGAAGGCTCAGGCCACTTTGTTCAACCGCTGCAGCTATTTTCGGGGAGAAACCGTAAACCATCGTTGAGCGCTTGGGTAGGTCGAAGTCATTCAGAGAATCTTCAAGTTTAGTCATCATTGCTACAAGATGACTAGTCGTGTCTGAGATTCGAGCTGTTGGATGAGCGGTCTTCAATTCGATATTCACCGTCTTGGAAGAACTCATCCACAATTCTGTGAATTCGCGATTTCTTAGAAGGTCATCAAATCGATCAATCCCTCGCGAGGCGACCTCAACCGAGTCGAGTAGTTCGATACATCGCTCTCGCTTCGCTTCGCTACCAGGAAGTAAGTCATCATGAAACAGCATTAACTCCCCATCGGCACTCAGTCGAAGGTCGAATTCGACTCCATCAACGAAGCGCATTCCATGAAGCAGGGATGGAATCGTATTCTCCGTAGGCGGGACCCACGATGAGCCGTCAGACACGTCCCTTCGAGCGCTGATGGGGTATTGAATCCGCGCCTGTCATACTCCGTGATGCTGCCCCAATGCTCAAACCCCGACATAGCGACGGCAGCGCAGGTGCCACCATGTCCGAGAGAGTAGAACTGGATAGAGAATCAAATCCGAAAGCAGTGAGGGGATATGCCTTCTATGATTGGGGTAAGTCAGCCTTTGAGACCTCGGTAACTACCGCGGTGCTCCCTGCTTGGTTCGCCTATATTTTCCTGAAAGCGAATGGGCTGGAAGCGACAATTCTCGGCATGGAAATGACTTCTGATGCAGTTTGGTCCTTTGCCGTCACCATCGGTGCTCTTCTGGTTGCGTTCGCGAGTCCATCACTCGGTGTCATTGCTGACAGACGTGCAATCAAGATGTGGTGGCTTAGGATTTTGACTTATCTTGGAGCGGGCTCGACCTTTGCTCTCGCCTTCGCCCCCATGTTCGATATCTCGTTCCAGTGGGTGTGGCTCTTTCTGATGTTCTTGACGGCCAATATCGGCCTCAACGGTGCTGGCGTATTCTACAACGCTCTACTACCTCACATGGGAACCGATGATGAGATGGATGCTATCTCGAACAAGGCCTTCGCCTACGGATATCTTGGAGGAGGGCTGCTTCTATTGGTCCATCTCGTAATGGTCATGATGATTGTTGACGATAATGGTTCTAATCCTGATTGGGTGATTCCCTTCGTAATGGCTTCATCAGGAGCTTGGTGGCTTGGTTTCGCGATGTTGACCTTCAAATATGTCCCGGAGCCACCAATCGAGAATGAAATGGAAAGCCTCGGTTTTTCAGAGTCCGCCAGTCTTGCCTTCACTGAGTTGCGCAAGACATTCGGACAGATCGATCGATTCAAGACGCTATTCATCTACATGCTAGCTTACTTCTTCTTCATCGATGGAATCAACTCGGTTACTGCGCTTGCTGGAATCTACGGAATTACCGTGCTCGGGCTGACAACGACTGCGCTGATTGCAACAATATTGGTGATTCAATTCGTCGCCGCTCCGTGTGCGATTGCCTTCACTAAGCTTGCCGAGGCGACGAATACGAAGTACGCGTTGACCTTGTCTTTGGTAGGTTGGGTTGTGGTCGTGCTTGGTGCCATGTCCTTCGCCCCTCTAGCATTGGATGCTCACTCTGATTACGATATTCAGTATGATTGGGATTCCGATGGTGATGGAATCGCCGATCATTCCGATGACAATATCGACGGCGATTGGTACACCAATGAGGAGGAGATTGCGGCGGGTACCGATCCACTTGATGCTTCAAGCCACCCATCAGGACTGCAATCTACATTACAGCAAGCCAGATTGGAAGGTGTAGGTCAATATGTGATTTCGACGGGGGCGAATGCTTACGCTCTAACGATAGCAGTTGAAGGTGATGAACAGGATTGGACGTCTGAGTGGATGGATGTCATGGCTGTTCATCAACATGAAGACTACACTGACAAGACGGTCTACACCTTTGATGACCCTGAGAATGAATACCTAATCAGTAGCACGAATAACATTGAGAGAATGGAAGCCTTCTTTGCCACATTCGCCGAAGAGAGTCGTTTCAGTTACAGTGTTGAAGGCGGCCCACTCGACGGTTCGAGTGGTATGGGTGAGAAGCATCCAACGAGTCTCGGAGATGGCCCTCTTGATTCGATTCCATCAACCGTTCGAGATTTGGTCTGGCAGCCTCTGGGAATCAACGTGATGTTCCAATTCCTGCTGCTCGGATGCATGGCCGGAGCTCTTCTTGGAGGATCTCAGGGGCTTGCACGTTCGCTCTTCGGACAAATGGTTCCCGAGACTCGCAGCGCTGAGTTCTTCGGCTTCTTCGGCTTCTTCGGAAAGGTAGCAGCGCTGCTAGGCCCGATGATTTACGGAATCCTGACTGTAGCTTACGATAGTCGAGTCGGAGTAGCGAGTTTGTGCATATTGATTATCATTGGAACGGTGATGATGCGCTTTGTCGATGTCGAGGCAGGCCGAGCAGACGCTCAGGCCGAAGATGCACGCAATCGTGGAATCGAAATTTGAGTAGACTAGGTCCGAGAGGTCGAGTCGAAGACTCGACTAATCTCTTCCTAGGCGGTCAAACAAGAGAGCGATTTCGAGTAGGACGAGCATTGGCCCACCTACGAGAAACATCGAGATAGGGTCTGGAGGGGAGACGAAAGCTCCAATCACTGCCGCAGCGAACCAAAGTAATGGGCGATTATCGGTGACTACGCTGCGGTCGACGATATCAGCGCGAATCATTGTCACCACTATGAGCGGAACTTGGAAACTCAGTATCGAACCCATGTAAAGTCCAATTATGAAGCCAATCCACGAGCGCAGCTGCCAAGTTGAATCCAAACCGGCTGCGCTCGCATCCTCAGCGAGATAATCGAGTAAGAAAGGAATCAGTATCTCGTGAGCGTAAAGGAATCCCAAAACACCAAGAATCGCCATGAAAAAGAAGGCGGTGATGAAGCGAACGAACCCACCACCACTCTGTGGTACAGCGATTCTCTTCCCCTGAGCGAATATTCGTCGTCCATTCCATGCTAAGTCACCAATCAGGGTAGCAGCGAATAGAGCAACTCCAATCTGACTGGCGATTCTCAATTTTAGTAGGACGATTTCCATCGGCTGCAGAACGATAATTTCGACACCAACTGGTCGGTATCCATCGGCATCCAGCAATATTTCAATCATTACTTCAGCAAGAGGATATCCCGCCACGAAGCCCAACACGAATACGCCGATTAGTAAGGTCGCACGCCCTTGCAGATGAGCAAAGATGGCGCGCAATTCGGCACGCGGCAGCAGATCGAGGGACTCAGCCACGCTGCCCGGTACCGACACCCATTGGTGAATGATTCGCAAGCCATTCCCGCAATAATAGAGCAAGGAAATCCTGTTCGAGTCTTCACTTACGGAGGATGATTGTCAGCAGATCGTCATCCTTCAGAAGGTGGTCAAGACCAACACGTTGCCAGTCGAATTTAGCGCTCGGCCCCTTTACTCGCGCGTAGCGGAATTTGCGGACGAAATCACGATGTAATTTCACACAGACATCGCGAACCGTTGAGGTATTTTTGACGATTAACGGTTCGATGAGATCTGCCTCTTGGCCTTGTGGTTTGAGAAAAATCGACATAAAGTGAAGATTGTCGAAAATGAAGTCCTTCATCGCCTCAATACCCTGCCCAGTCTTTGCTGAAACCGGTAGAATGGGCCAATTTTGAGGCAACAACTCCCGAGCTGTGGTCAGGTCGCTTTCTGTGGCGAGGTCAACCTTGTTTAGAACGATCACAGCGTCGGAATAGACTCTGTTACCCGCTAGCGTGTCTACGATATGGTCGTCGGTCACATCAGTTCGCAGTGTCACGTTCGCGGAGACAATTCCAAAGCTACGGATAATTGCTTGAATCTCCTCTTCTTCCAGATTAGTTTGCTCTAGCGTCGAGCGCACGACGATGCCGCCACGCTCTGTCCTATCTATGAAAACTTGAGGCTTAGGTTGATTCAGGCGCATTCCGGCCCGCCACAACTCCATATCTAGAATATCGAAGTGAGCCCCTTGGAAAGGGTCGACGACATACAGGACCATGTCACATCCTCGGATCACATTGAGAATCTCTCGTCCGCGGCCCTTTCCTTCCGATGCACCCTTGATTAATCCAGGTAAATCCAGAATCTGAATGGTAGCGCCTCGGTGGTGTAGTACGCCAGGGATGCAGGTTAGAGTTGTGAATGCAAAATTTCCTGTGTCTGACTCGACATCCGTCAATTGTGAGATTAGACTTGACTTTCCTACACTGGGAAATCCGACTAGAGCGACAGAAGCATCTCCAGACTTCTTGACTTCGAATCCAGGCCCTCCTCCACTTGATTTTGCATGGGCTTGAGCCTTATCCTTGCGTTCTTTGAGAGCGGCGATTTTCGCCTTCAGTTTCCCTATGTGGCCTTGAGTGGCCTTGTTGTACTTGGTCTTCGAAATCTCCTCCTCGAGACTCTTAATCTGTTCATCGATGGTTGCCATGACGAACGCTCCGGCCCACGTGGGGGATGGTTCGATGCGCTGGTGTGGAGTTCTTCAACCCGATGCCGAGATTTGCAGCGTGAGAGCGCGAACGTTCAATCCGAGCCTACGGCTCGGGTGAGCGTGGATTGGGTTAAGAATTCGGCTCTGCTTCCACTCTGGAAGAAATTTAGTTTGATTGTGAGGCAGCGCGATAACGTTCTCGATGCGGAGATGATACGTTGATGGAGGGTGACTCGTAGGGTCTGCTAGAGGTGAGTGTATGGCTGATGTTATCCTTCGTCTGGTTGATTTAGCCGCTCTCGAACGACTACGTTCGATGAGTGTCGATCAATTGGTTCTGACCTTCGAGAGCGGGCGTCTCGCAGAGGAGCGTCCTGCGGGAGATCCTCGCTTCCATCGCGGATTTGCTGTCGATATCGAAGGAGATTTTCTCGAGTGGGCCGATGCCGCTGATGACGGTTTGGATGCTGCGGGATCGCTGATCCTTTGTGATTGGGCGAGTGTGGCCGAGTGGCGATGCTGGGATGGTCGTTTATTCCTCTATGTTGAGCCCTTGTTAGATGAGAGATTGGAAGGTGCTGAAGTATTCGGTTCGACCGAAATCTGGCAGCGACTCGCGACGGCCTTAGCAAGTAGTGACCGCGAGTCGTATTCGGAGTCGGTAATTCTTGATTGGATGGAGAGAAGGCAGAAACTTGGAGAGTCTCTGAATCCTGATGAAGATCCACGGATATTGCCGACGATGGAATCGCACAGAACGCTTACTGAGAGCCTGTATAACTTCATTGAATTGTCTCACGACCCAGGCTTGACATTACTAATTGGCCGTGAATACCTCAGCCCAGAGGACTGGGTCCTCGGTGGGACTAGATTAGCAGAGGTGGTAGCATGACAGACCTCCCAATGCTACCAGATGCACCGGCCGAGCCACCACAACCTGGGGTGGTTGTAATTGGCCGATTCCAACCATTCCATATGGGCCATGCTGCGATGGTTGATGCTGCTGCAGCGATACGTGATGAGCACCGACCAGATTCGACTTTAATTATCGGAATCGGCTCTTCGAACCGGCCACAAAACCTCGCTAACCCATGGTCTGCTGAAGAACGCGAAGTGATGATTGCCGCTTGGCTTGAAGCATCTGAGATCGAGAATACCCATATCTGTGCAATTCCCGATATCGAAGACCCTCCAAATTGGGTTAGCCATGCCGAGGCCTACCATGGTGCAGCAGGCTCTCTTGTCACTACTGATATGGGGACGAGCGAGCTCTATGCTGCGGCAGGCTGGGAAGTCATTCTGATACCACTCACCGAGCGCGAGCGCTTCGAGGGTTGGCGAATCCGTGAGACTGCTCGCATGCTCAGTACTATCGCCGAAGAAGCGGCGCTCCGAGAAGTCCTCGGCTCCCTCGTCCCGAGCGCTGTTCTAGACAATCTCATTGAGACAAATGGACTACACCGCCTCGCCTTCATGGGTGAAGGCGGCGAACCGGTTGGCTGAATCTTGGAGACTGCCGATCGTCTCAGCAATCGGTGCAATGAACGTCCTCGACGTCTTCACCCTCAATCCAAGCGGTGAACCAATCGAGGAAGGACACTCCTTCTGTCTCGAGGGTGAAGAAACGGTCTGAGAGCAGAATGGTATGACCGTCACCTCCGGTCATGTAGGCTGAAAGCTCAACCCCAGAATCCTCGGCTTTCTGCTCGGAATACAGTATCTGGTCGCGGTATTCCAAAGAGATGTCATTGCCGAGCAGTGCTCCGAAGAAGCGCATGGTTTCATCATTTGAATCCGAGAACCGACCGAATCGAATTGAATTGTCTACACTGTGTGTGTAGATAATCAAGTCTCCCGAATCCATCTTGTTGAAGTTCAACCCATCGATTTCAGGGAAATCCTGCATGGTGTCATTCAGGTTCCATATATCGTAGAAATCGAAGGTCTCGTTGGTGAATAGTCCATCGCTTCCATCGTTGAAGACCATCACTTTAGAATCGGGGTAATCGACTGCCACTTGTGCTCCGTATAGAGGGGCTGGAATCGAGCCGGCGCTCGAACCGGTGACAAGAATCGTCTCCGCATCAGGGTAATTTTCGAGCATGAAATTGTAAGCGGATTGTGAGTTGTTGTGACCCTTGTGTTCAATCGTGCTATCGGAATATTCTCCCGTTTTGCTTCCGAGGTGGACATCACCTGTGCAGTATGGGATATAGATCCAACTCCAATCAGCGATTGGATTATCTGCGTTGCGGAAATTTCCTATTCCGTATTGCTTGAGAGTATAGATGTCGAATCCTTGCTCGCCGATTTCGGAACCTATGCTTGGGTCATCATCGTGAACGGTCTGCTTGAATGTTCCACCTACTGTATCACAACTTTGGTCCTCCCAACACGCACCACCGCCCTGGAAATACAGTATCACGCGTGAAGGATCGGCATCGCGGCTCCAGAAAGTCCAATCCGAACCGTCCGAGCACTCGCATCCTTCGCCTCCATCGTGCTCGACCCAATTGATCCCGTATTCAGAAATCCATGGAATTTCACATGAATCATCATCATCGGTTGCAGTCTCATCGTAGTTGTATGCCTCAGGATTTGTGCAGCCCGCGACTTCGTCAAAATCGTAGATTCCATCGCCGTCAGAGTCGGGATAGACGCATGAGCCGTCATCTTGTTCGGCTATCGAGTCGAAATTACTGGCAAGTTCATCTGTGCAGCCCTCGATTGCTTTGGGCTCAGCCTCTCCAATACAACCAGCTAAGAGCATCGATAGCACAAGAAGAATTGCAGTTTTTCGGGTACTCATGAACTTCTACTTGGGCATATGCGTAATAAACTCTAGTTTTGAGAATTCAATCACTAGCGACGACGACTTTTGCTGGCCTCAGAACACGGTCATGTAGCATGAATCCGGATTCGATTTCTTCGATAACTGTCCCGGCGGCCTGTCCGTCGGGCGCAGGAATCGTTGCGATTGCTTCCATATGAGTTGGGTCAAAGGCTGCACCAACGGTTTCAACTCGGGTGACTCCTTCGGTTTCGAGGGCGTTCTTGAGAGAGTCAAGAGTCATTCGAACGCCCTCGGTGATGGCCTCGTTGTCACCATTACCATTGCTCAGAGCCTTTTCGAGGCCATCTATTGCGGGGATGATTTTGCTGGCGAGGCCAGCAGCTCCGAATCGAATCGCTTCAGCGCGGTCGCGCTGGCCTCGATGCCGCGCGTTCATCGTCTCTGCCCGCGCGTATTGTAAATCGCTGAGTAATTCTTCGACCCTCGCTTCAAGCAATTCCATCGGGTCTTCAGGCTCAGCCTCAGCCATCTCGACCTCGTCGACAGGCTCAACCTCACCCGACTCATCCTCTGGCATGGGTGAGTGGTTCTGAGCGCCCTTCAAGAATCCAATGGTCGGAGAGGCTCGCACTTCGCTCATTCGAGGTAGAAGTATTCACCACTCGCCTTCTGCTCGCGGTCCTTGCGACTGCCTCGCTTATTGATTCGTGGGCGGTGAGATTCATGGTCGCGTCGGAAGGTGACATCGACATCTTCGAGGAAGCGATTCATTCCCTTCCGCAGCGACATCGGACCGACTGCATTTCCATGAGAGCCTCCTTCACCGTCAAAGACGAGAAGTGAATCGCTAACGATGTCGATGAAGTAGATGTCGTGATCGATGACCATAGCCGCCTTCTCATTACTTTCCATTGTGCGGCGGATTGCCTTAGCAGCCTCCATTCGAGCATTCGCATCGAGGTGAGCGCTCGGCTCATCTAGCAAGTAGAGGTCAGCTTCCTTTCCTAGACAAATCGCGATGCTGACCGCCTGTAACTCTCCACCAGAGAGTTTCTTAGCCCGCAATTCGACCAATTGGTCGACCTGCAGCGGACGAATCACTTGAGTGTGGAACTCGCCGCTTCGCCACTTAGCACCTAGCTCCGTATCGAGCCAATCTTGTACGCTGCCATCGAAGTCGGTTCTAACGTGTTGCGGCTTGTACGAGACGCTAGCATCCATCGTGCACCAACCTTGATCTGGTTCCATCTCACCAGCAATCATTCGAACCATTGTGGTCTTTCCAGTAGCGTTCGGTCCAACCACGCCTACGACCTCGGCGCTTCGCACCTGGCCTTCGCCGGTTTTGAGATGGAAATCACCCAAAGTCTTCTCCATATCTCCCCACGAAAGGATGGTCTGGCCTACTTCTTCACCTCGCACTCGCCCGCGCAAGAATTGAATCGGTTTGTCACGGATTCGCACGTTTTCTTCGGGAAGGAATCCGTCGAGATAGGCATTGATTGCGGCCCTCGTCGAGCGAGCTGGAGTGAATATTCCGAAGGCTGCTCTCTCGCCATAAACGACGTGAAGTAAATCACATAGCACATCGAGAATTGCCAAATCGTGCTCGACCACAAGTATTCGCTTACCGCGCTCAACCATTCCTTGGATTATGCCCACAACACGCATTCGCTCGTGAATATCAAGGTATGACGAAGGCTCGTCGAAGAAGTAGACGTCGGCCTCCTTAAGCAGAGTAGCAGCCATTGCCACTCGCTGTAATTCTCCTCCTGACAATTGACCCAGAGTGCGATCCAAAATGTGATCGATGGCGAGCAGTTCAGCATATTCTTGTATTTCTCCGCGGTCATCGACGCGTTCCAGCAATTCTCTGGCTTTTCCTTCGAAGATTTTCGGGAGTTTGTCGATGTACTGTGGCTTCACAGCAATCTTCACACCTTCTTCAGCGACCATCGTCAGATAATCGCGCAACTCTCCGCGAGGGAATGATTCGATGATTTCGGTCCAGTCACGAGAGTCGATGGTCCAGTCACCAAGATTCGGTCGTAGTGCGCCTGAGAGTAGATTGATTGCGGTGGATTTCCCCATCCCGTTGGGTCCGAGGATGCCTACGACTTGTTCCTCGCGAGGCGCGGGCAGACGGAACAAGCGGAATCCATTTTCACCATATCGGTGAGTCATGTCTCCATCGAGTTCCTCGGGTAGATTTGTGATAATCAGTGCGTCGAATGGGCACTTGTTGACACAAATACCGCAACCGATACACAGCGGCTCTGAAACCAACGGCTTACCACTTGAATCATCGAGCACGATGCACTCGATTCCGTTGCGGACGGGCGGGCAAAAAGCCCAGCATTCTGCATTGCATTTCTTGGGCTGACAGCGATCCTCGAGCAGAACAGCGACCCTCATACATACCCCTCCTGTTTGCTCCGCCCGATAATCTTCCCTTGAGACTTGTCCAATACAAGCCGCTTCCGGCTCAAAGAGCAAGGAAGCGGTAACGTGTGTACACGTAAGCAGCTAGAGTAATCTTCTCCGCCTTCGAAAGCTGTACGCGCTGAGTGAAAACATCTCCTTCACTCTTGTTGATTTTCTTTAGGATCGATTCGTAAAAAGCCATCATTGCTGCGGGCGAATAACGTGACTGTCGGTCGAGCAGTGGTAGCAATTTGAACGCCTTATCTCGGTAGGTCTCCGCCCGAGAAATGTACTCCTCGACGAATGGCTTCCATCCAGGGTGCTTGAGCAGGTCAGCGCCGCTCTTCACATCCTGCTCGCTGATGCCGTAGCGGCGCAGGTCCTCCATCGGAAGGTAGATCCTGTCGCGCTCGGCATCCTCAGCGACGTCGCGAATGATATTCGTCATTTGCATGAAAATACCCCATGATTCAGAGAATTCGCGAGCTTCTAGGTCATCATAGCCGTAAATCTCGATGCAGACCAGTCCGACCGTAGAGGCCACTCGGTAACAGTAGGAGTAGAGTTCTTCAAAAGTCTCGTAGCGGTTTCGGTGAAAGTCATCTTCCATTCCACTAATCATGTCGTCCAACAACTGCCTCGGGATGTTGTAGCGTCGAATCGTATCTTTGAGAGCAATGAAAATTGGATCTGTCGATGTGATTTGTCCGTAAGCGGTTGAGAGCTTCTTTCGATAGTAGAACAGTTGTGACATCCGGTCGTCGTAATGGTCACGAGTAACGACTGGGACACTCCCAGTCAAACGCTCAATATCGGCCCTGTATTCGATTGATTCAGGATCGTCGGATGAGCCACCGGGAAATGAATCAACATAATCTCCGTCGGCGATGTCGTCGGCGCGCCGGCAGAAGGCGTAGTAAGCGCAGATGGCGCGACGTGCCTCGTTTGGTAGATACTTGAACGAGTGGTAAAAGTTGCCAGCCTCGACGCGAGTTAATTCCTCACAGTAGTCGTAAGCTGCTTCAACCATGTATTCCGGCACATCGGTTTCCGACCAGATTGCAGCATCGATGTGCCCGAATGGATTGAGGAGTTCTCCTCGAGAGCCTAGGACACCCATGAATCGAGCTCCTTCTCGAATCGTCTCGAGGGCAGTAATCGAAATTGCTCGAGCCGCTTCACGAGTCATACTGACTGCAGATCGTACGACCTCGATTCCTTCAGGCTGAACATCAGGATCTACGAGAGATATGCTACGCTCGAGGTCATACCGCACTCCCGTCTCGGGATCGGTTCTCGAGCGCTGTGACATGGTGATGCCTGACGCGAGCCCACATGACTCGCACTTGAACCTCACCCTCGCGCGCGTGCAGGCCGCTTCAGCGGCCTTGAGGAGGTTCTAGGTAGGATTAGCCGAGTCTTGGAGAATTGAACTCAGAGTGGCTTTCGGGCTTTCGCTAAAGCCTTGTTGAGGAGGCGGTCTTCAAGGACTTTGAAGCGTGTCCCGGTAGCGCTCAGTGCAGCGATTCTCTTGATTCTGCCACGACTAACTTTGATGCGCTCTCCGGCGTCGAGGACATTGCCTGTTCGGAGCAGCGAAAGGGTGTCTAGACCGATGGCTACTGGGAGGATACAGGCCAACCGTAGATTGTGGTGCTTTCGAGGAATCATTCGGATGTAGCGGATGGCCGCCTCGTAATGGTCGCAGGCGAGGTCGAGATAGAAATTGTAGAGTGGTCTGAATGCTGAGATTGACTCAGGATTTCTTAGGTCCTCATGAGTCATACCAAATTCAGCAAGTCGCTGGCTAGGAATGTAGCATCTACCTAGTGCGATGTCCGCGGGGATATCGCGCAGGATATTCGTCATCTGCAAAGCCTTGCCAAAGCGTACCCCAAGAGCGTCGAAAGTTTCTGTGTCTGTAACTCCACCGTCGAGTTCGTGTAAGAGTGTAATCGCCGTCCAGAACTCACCGACACTACCGGCAACGCGGTAAGCATAATCATCCAATTCCACGTCGTTCTCAAGAGTCGTCAAATCAGATCCCAAAGCACCGAATCTGACGAGATCGAGGCGCTGTCCTGAGATGATTATGTCAAGACATCGCTGCATTAGGACAGCATCCTCGGACGACATCGCACGGTAAGCTGCAATCACTGAATCGAGATTCTCAAGCAGCCTCTTCTCATCAGGATCCTCTTGAATAGATGCGATGTCGCTGAGGTCGACGGCTTCGTCATCAACGAGTAAACCATGATAGCCGTCGAGCGCTTCAATCAACGCCTCCGCATTTTCAGTCTTCGAGTCGGCAATTGTGTCGGCAAGGCGAGCGAGTAAGTAGAGTAGTCCAAATTGGTCACGAACGGTTTTCGGTAGCGTTGTGAGAGTCAGATGGAATGAGCGTGATGTGGCTTTGAGTAAGCCATCGATGTGCGAGTTGATTACTTCTGCCATCTCTTCACCCGGTCTGGCCACTTTGGTTCATTTGTTGAGTCCTTCGCACTTCGGAGCACTTACCACTCCCTCCAGCCTTCGGCTCCTCTTCGCGGTGCTTCTGGCCAGTCAGGCCACTCTGAGTCGTGCTTCCAGCCTCTGAATTCTGCATTACCTCTCTGCTCAAGTAGGGCTGCTGCTGCGGTGAGTCCTGCCCTACTCGCTCCCTCCATTGTGCTTGGCCAATCAATGTCTATCCAATCTCCACCGAGTATGACTCCTTCTCCTGCGTCGAGCGGGTCTGGGCGCAGGCGTTGGGCGCCGATTCGCAGAGATGTTGTTGCATGCTTGTTGCGGATGACGTGGAATGAGACGATTCCGGGTGCTTGTGGGAATGCGGTTTCGATTACCCGTTCGTACTCGTTTTGGATGAGTTCATCGTCCCAGTCGAGGTAAGGGTCGGCGTAGGATACTAGAACGCTCATCCAATGTCCCGGCAGCCCTCCCCTTTCTCCATCATCGAGTTCTGCCGAACGATCGAAGAGTGTCTGAATTATTGGCTCGTCACAGCAGCTAACAAAGTGTGTTCCTGCAGGTAGAATCGGTCCCTCATGGAAGGCGTGGATAGTGATCCGTGCAGTGTTTCCTAGACCCGCTAAACGATCGGCTACCTCATGAGATGCGACACTTGCTCCGGAGCCGGTAAGCAATCTTGCTGTAACTGAACTCGGTGTGCAGAGGATGACTGTTGATGCTGCAATCATTCCATCTCTGGTGGTCACTCCAGTGACTCTTCCTGCTTCTCGGTAGAGTGAGGTCACTGGGGTTGAGACTTGGACTTCTACTCCGGCGGATGCAAGGGTTCTACGCAGAGCCGGTGAGAGTGATTTTGATAGGTCTTTTGCGAATGATCCGACATCAAACGCATCGGCTTCACCGAATAGTCCGCGTTTGAAAATGAATGCAGCCGATGCAGCGCTGGCTTGGCTGGAATCGATGTTGAGGGTTGTGCGGACAAGTGGGTCCCAGAATCTGGTGATTGACCGCTCGGTTTGGCCGCTATTGCGCAGCCAATCAAGGAAGGTAGTATCGTCGAGGCCGCGCCGGCGATTCTCGTCCATTTTGTATAGTTCCTTAACCACCTTTTGCATGGTAATCTTGTCACCTAGTTTGAGGAAATTTACGTTGAGCAATGATGCCGATAGGTGGTTAGGTGGTGGCAGATTACCAGAGCGAATTGTAGAGATTGTGCCTTTTTCGACCTCGAGATAGGGCAGGTTAGTCTGCTTCTGTAACTTGATGATGTCTCGTGCTTCACATGTTGCGAGGAGTTGCAGGAATCGACCGTAGATTCTGAATGCGACATGCTGGCCATTGTCTATCGGGCGCTCGATTCCAGGTAGTTGGATACTCGCAACACGACCTCCAAGCATTGCTGATGCTTCGATGAGAGTGACTCGTTGCCCTCTGCCTGCGAGTGCAAGAGCACAGGCGCTTCCGGCCAAGCCGCCGCCGACAACGACTACTGGAGGCTCCTGACTCACAGTGGTTGAGCCGCATCATTCGGTCTAAGACTCTGCGCGATACGATAGGGCGAGGAGTCGGTCTTCAGAGAAGACCGGCTTGTTCGAGAGCGACCTTGAGAACGGCTCCTATCTCTGAAGGGTCGCGTGCGATATGGATTCCAGCCGCCTCAAAAGCAGCGAATTTCTCAGCGGCTGTTCCTTTGCCGCCCGAAATGATTGCACCGGCATGCCCCATTCTTTTGCCGGGTGGAGCAGTCGCCCCAGCCACGAAGCCGACAATCGGTTTGCTGAAGTTATCTGCGACCCAAGCTGCTGCCTCCTCCTCGGCAGTACCGCCAATCTCACCAATCATCACCACTGCCTCAGTCTCAGCATCCTCTTCGAAAGCCGCTAGGCAGTCGATGAACCCAGTTCCACTGACAGGGTCACCACCAATTCCGATACATGTGGTCTGACCTTCGCCTACGCTCATCGTCTGAGCCACTGCCTCGTATGTGAGGGTGCCAGATTTCGAGATGACACCGATTCTTCCCTTGGCGTGGATATATCCGGGCATGATTCCGACCTTGCAACCCCCATCTTCTCCGGGCGTGATAATTCCCGGGCAATTTGGCCCAATCAGCCTGATACCAGGACTCTTTGAGATATGTCCGACTGCTCGGACCATATCGAGAGTTGGAATACCCTCGGTGATACAAACTATCAGTCCCTCTCCCTTGATTTCGTTGAACGCATCGGCAGCTTCGATGATTGCCGAGGCTGCGAATCTAGCTGGCACGTAAATCACCGAGGCGTCAGCATCTGTTTTGCTAATCGCCTCGTGCATTCCGTCAAAGACGGGAACCTCTCGGTCAGCCAAATCGACGGTTTGACCTCCCTTCCCAGGAGTTACTCCACCGACTACATTGGTGCCGTATTCGACCATCATCTTCCCATGGAATCTGCCTTGCGAGCCAGTGATCCCCTGAATCAGTAGTTTCGAATCTTCTTGTAGCCAAATTGCCATCACTGACCACCTCCAATCAATCCGACAATTGCTTCAGCTCCCTCGGCTAGTGTACTCACAGTAGTGACTTCCAAGGAACTCTCATCTAGGACAGTCTTGCCTTCGACATGGTTGGTGCCAGAGAATCTGACCACAAGTGGAACCGACAAACCAATCTCTCTGGATGCATCGATAATGCTTCTAGCCACCATATCGCAGCGGATGATGCCCCCGAAGATGTTCACTAGGATACCTTCCACACTAGGATCATCTAGGATGATACCGAATGCAGTAGTAATTGATTCCTTATTTGCTCCTCCTCCAATATCTAGGAAGTTGGCAGGCTCACCACCATACAGTTTGATGACATCCATCGATGCCATTGCAAGGCCAGCGCCGTTGACTAGGCAACCGATATTTCCATCGAGTTTGACGTAGGATAGGCCTGCTTCCTTGGCACGAGTTTCGGTCGGCTCTTCTTCAGACAAATCTCTCAATTCATCCCAATCATTGTGCCGGAATGAGGCGTTTTCGTCGAAACTAACCTTAGCGTCAAGAGCGACCATTTCGTCCGACTTGGTTCGAACTAGAGGATTGATTTCAACCATCGAGCAATCGTTTGAAACGAATAGTTCGTAGAGGCTTCCGATCATTCCGAAGAAGTCCTCCAAGGCAGCGCCCTGTAGACCTAGGGACATACCCAGTTTTCTCTTTTGGGATTCAAGCAAATCTGCTACCGGGTCAACCCATATTTTGTGAATTGCTTCCGGAGTGTTTTCGGCAACCTCTTCGATATCCATGCCTCCTTCTGTCGAGGCCATGATTAGTACTGCCTTTGCTTCTCTATCGACTAACAAGGCGAGGTAGTATTCGTGTGCGATTTCACAACCAGCCTCGACGTAGAGGTTGCTAACTAATTTCCCAGCAGGTCCAGTCTGCTTAGTTACGAGGATATGTCCTAGGATGTTTTCAGCATAGGTTTCCACTTCATCACGGGCGAAAGCGATCTTGACACCACCCTCCATCAGGAGGTCTCCAGAAGTCGGGCAGTACAGGTTGCCTTTTCCTCTCCCACCAGCATGGATTTGGCTCTTGACTGCGACTACCTTTGAGCCAAGAGAATCGTATGCAGCAAGTGCTTCTTCGACACTTTTGCAGTGCACGCCATCCTGCACCTTGACACCCGCCTCGCGGAACAATTGCTTTCCTTGGTACTCGTGGATGTTCATGTCGACGGTCCGACGACCGAACACCT
>Ga0208764_10000247_pt1 | contig 33139 bp, 27 predicted proteins | sample ETNtaG_18_FD_185762 | JGI IMG/M metagenome (GOLD analysis project Ga0208764, IMG submission 185762) | Marine microbial and viral communities from oxygen minimum zone, Eastern Pacific Ocean - ETNP201302SV91 (SPAdes) (version 2) | ecosystem: Environmental > Aquatic > Marine > Oceanic ... | reverse complement strand
ATAGACAATGCGTAGTTTCAAAATGCTTATGCAAATCTTCTATCATTGTTTTATTAAATTCTTCTAAATTCATGGGTTTTATTGGAACGTATTCTATATCTGGATATTTAATTTTGGGTTGAGCTGATGTTAAAAGTTTAACCGCACCAAATTTTATATTTTCTGAGGAAATTTTCATGGATATTTGAGTCTGATCCACGTCTTTTTTATGGGCAATAGCCAGAAGAGAAACATTGGGCAATTTTAATTTTTTTTTCATTATTAATTTTGTCTAGAATTAAAAATGTTCATAATATTTTCTGCTATATTTTTCTTATCAAATTGAACTTTATATTTCTTGCCATGTTGTATAGCCATTTCTCTCTTCGATTTATAATCTTCATTGAGCATTTTTATTTTTTCGAATATAGATTGTGGGCTAGGTTCGCATATAAAATCTGAAGGAGAAAACTCTTTGGCTGTTTCATTATCACTGCAGGTTATTGGTATACATCCGCAAATCATCCCCTCAATCATACTTAAACCTATACCTTCCGCTTTTGATGGCAAATAAACATACTTTGTTGCATTGTATAATCTGTTCAGCTCTTCATCGGAGACAACTCCCAAATAATTTCCAAATCCTGGATTTTCTGATCCACAGATTTTTATATCTCTGATTCCATTTTCAATTTTTAACAAACTATCGTGGACTAGATTAATTCTTTTTATTGGGTCTTTAGCTCGGCCCACGTAAAGAAACGTGTTATTTTTTTTTATATTTTCATCTAATTTGACATCTTTAATTGGATTGTAAATTACAGAAATTTTTTTTTTATAAAATTTTGATAGATCATTTTTTACTTTATAGCTGATGGCAGTCACCGAATCTGCTTGATATAGTAGATCGCTGACTATTTTCATTTTTTCTTCAATTTTTGGAAAATGCCAAGGAACATCTAAAAAATTAAATATTAAATATGATTTTTGAAATTTTTTTTTTAAAGCCAGCGCTTTTTGATAACCACTTGGATCGTTGCAATAAATTAACTCAGGATTATCTTGGGATATTGTATTTCCAAGAGATTTCATGCCTTCTTTGATTCTAGGAATTTGACATGTAAAACCATCCCATCCAAATATAGCCACTCTAATAGATTGCATATTTCAATTTTATAAATTTTTAACCAAAATAAAGCAAGAAGAGATCTTTTGCTGTGTAATGGGAGTATTCGGTTTATTTTAAGTTTTCGACAAAACAATCTTCGAATTTTATCGAATTATATAAGCTTTTTCATTTTTTTGATTTTCATTTCATACGTTATTATTTATATTCTAATAAATCTAATTAGGAGAAAATAAATTGTGTTAGTAGATGCTTTTCTTTACTTTAATGAAAAAGAGCTAGTTGAGCTAAGGATGAAGTATCTCAATGATTTCGTTGATTACTTCGTTGTAGTTGAAGCCGATGTAACTCACCAAGGAAAAAAGAAAGATTGGAATTTTCCAGATTTTATGAACAAAGAACTAAAACAATTTTCTCATAAAATTCAATATCATAAACTGAATATCAATATGAAAGAGGTAGAAGCTGAACAGGGGTGGATCACGGCAGATGTAAAAGGAGGACTATCTTGGAAAATTGAGAATATGCAAAGAAATTATATAAAAGAAGCATGCAGAAAATTTTCTTCCAAAGATATTATTATAATCAGTGATGCCGACGAAATACCTTCTATAGATAAAATAAATTTTATAAAGTCGTGTAACTTTCAATCGATTGCGCCTATAGCATTTGAACAATTTCTGTTTCATTTGAATTGCAATTATTTAAGTCTTGAGAAGTGGATTGGAAGCGTTGTTTTAACTAAGGAAATAATAGAAAAATATAAACCCCAAGATTTACGCAACAATAGATATAGAATTTCAAATTTGATTCATTCGGGATGGAGCTTTTCATCTTTTGGAGGTGTAAAAAAAGTTCAAGAAAAAATGGAGTCTTTTGCACATCCAGAATATAACAAAGAAATTTATAAAGACCCAAAGCATGTAGAGAAGTGTATTGAAACGGGCTCGGACTTATTTCGAAGACAAGTTAAAAAGAAAAAAATAGATAAAAGTTTTTTTCCAAAGGATCTGCTTAAAATTATGGAGGAAAAACCTCAATTTTATTTTGGCGGCAAATAACAATATGATTTATGTTTCCGTATCCACCATTCCACCAAGAATTGGAAATATAAAAAAATCTATAGATTCTTTACAGAATCAAACACAAAAGCCAGACAAGATATTTCTCAATGTTCCTTACAAATATAGAAGATTTGAAAATGGTGTGTCGGATAAGGATATACCTACTTTTGAAAATAAGAATGTAGAAATTACTCGATGTGATGACTGTGGACCTGGTACAAAATTGTTGGGCTCTTTGAAAAAACTTAAGAAAAACTCAACCATAATATTGGCTGACGATGATCAGATTTACGAAGATTATATGATTGAAAAATTATATTACTTTTCTTCTTTATATCCAAATAATGCTTACAGTTTTTATGTTCATCCCATTGGCGATATTGGGGTGGGGCAGGGCGCAGATGGCTTTGCAATAAATACTAATAGTTTGAGTGGAATTGAAATTTTTTATGAAAAAGTTGTAAAAGATTATAAAGAGCTTTTTTTATATGATGATTTGTGGATATCGTTTTTTTTAATTCATTTTAAAAAAAATAAGGTTTTTTCATTAAGAAATTATCTAAAAAAAGATGCTAATGGCAATCCAACTTTAATATATAAATCACACTCTAGTCAAAGCGGATTAATATCAACATACGCAAAAAATCTAAAGGAAGCTGTAAAAAAAAGAGATGATATAGCAAAAAAGAGCTTATTGTTTATGCAAAAAAAATCAAAGGGTTTGAAAATTTGATTAATTTTTGTTTATAAATTCTTCTAATCTTTCGAAAAGTTTATTTATATCACCATCATTTCTGTCAATTACAGAAACAAACTCTTCCTTTTGTGTCCTGGCAAGGCTTAAGCCTTCCACGATGAGATCTCTAATCAAGAGTTTTTCTGGATTTTTTGTGTATACTCTCCAATCGATTTTAACTTCTGGTTTTTCTGAAGTTCCCAAAAGTTTACTTTGTACTATTGTGTATTTTTCATTTTTTACCTCTACGCCCATCATTTCAATTTTTGGATCAGAATATTCAGTTAATCTTGATGTAAAGCTTTTTAAAAAATATTGTTCAAAAAGAGTGTGATATTTTTTTAATTGGTCTTCACTTATTGTTTTTCTATGCGGCCCTATCGTATATAAAGCTAAAAATTTGATATCTACGTTTTCTAGGGCCAAATTTCCCAATTTTTTTGACTTTTCCTCTTGGCTAGCACTTGAGCTTAGAATACTTTTTGCCTCTGTCACTACCCCATTTATAAATTCTTTTGGATCGCCACTAGATGCTTTTAAATCTGTTTTGAATAAAAAAACAACAGCAATAGTTATTACAATTATGTTTATAACCTTTTTCATTTAATGAAAATTTAATCTGTTTGGATTTCTTCCCAGTCACTTTCGTCTTGAGTTTCGATAGTGGTGCTGGCATTAAGGACTCTTTGTGCTCTATTTTGTAGGTATAAGCTTTTGACCGTAGAATACAAATCTATTGAATTTTTTTCTACATTGTCAAAAGATTCTATATTTTTTGCTCTAAAATCAACAGCGTCTGTTCCTTTGAACACATAATAATTATGCTCTTGGTAGTTTTGGTTTCCTATTAGCATATCAGTCTCAGTATTGTGAGTTATTTGATAAACAGGATCCACAACACTATTTCCAATTAATCCAATAGCATCTCGAGCAGTTGTTGGACCTAAAATTGGAAGCACAAAATAACATCCGGGACTCATTCCCCATTTTCCTAAAGTCTGTCCAAAATCTTCTCTAGGTTTTTCTGCTAGACCCATTTTTTCTGCTGGATCAAAAACTCCTAAGATTCCAACTGTTGAATTAATTAAAAATCTTCCCGCTGTATTTCCGGCTTCTTTAATATCACCTTGTAAAACGTTATTTGAAAGTGTTAGTAGCGATCTTAAGTTATCAATTACATTTCCCGTACTTTTTCTGATTGGAACGGGCAACTTTCTATAGCCCTTAGAAACAGGTTCAAAAACCGCATTATCTAAAGCATGATTAAACTTAAATATACCTCTGCTTAATTTTTCAAAGCATTCTTTCGACTCCACAGAAGCTCCTCTTTTTGAGGACATTTTTTCACTTCCCTCCGAGCCAGCAATCGCAGAGGTACTGACAAGGGATAGAGTTAAAACAGCGAATAAAAATCTTCTCAACATAATTTTTCTTCTATTTCCCGCTACTAAATCTATGCTATACATATCTTTTGCAGTAATAACTAGTTAAAAAAGTGTCAAAAATTGTTCATTTATATGACTACTAGAAAAGGCTATAAAAACAATAAATTTTTATCACCCAATTTTTCTATTAATAATAGGTCAAAAAAACACATAAAACACATAGTAATTCATTATACAGGAATGCAATCTGAAGTAGAATCTTTAAAAAAACTTTGTAATCCAAAATCTGGAGTAAGTAGTCATTTTTTTATTAAACGATCTGGAAAGATATTAAGCTTAGTTCCAGAAAAGAAAATCGCCTGGCATGCGGGAAAATCTAAATGGGGTAAATTTAATGGGCTGAACAAATACTCTATTGGGATAGAAATTTCCAACAAAGGTCATAGATGGGGATATCAAAAATTTACCAAAAGACAATTAAACAATTTGAGCACACTTTGCAGAAGGTTAATGTCTAAGTATTTTATTTCAAAAAAAAATGTTGTGGGCCATTCAGATATAGCCCCGGATCGAAAAAAAGACCCAGGAGAGAAATTCCCTTGGGAATTTTTAGCCAAGAAAAATATTACTGTTTGGCACAATTTAAAAAATGAAGATTTAAAACAAAAAAGAAGAAGGAAAATTTCAAATGTAAGTGTAAAAATATTTCAAAAAAATTTGAAAAAAATAGGGTACTTTTTTAAAAATAGTTCAGACTCTAAATCGACAAAAAAAGTGATAGTTGCTTTTCAGCGTCATTTTAGGCAAGAACTTATAAATGGTACACCAGACCAGGAGTGCCTTGATATTTCAGAGGCAATTTCCAATAAAATTTAAAAAAAAGCTTGAAATTTCACCTTTTTTTAGAGTATACATAGCTGCCAGATAATTGAGTAGTCGCCTTTGATTTTCAAGGGAGGAAAGTCCGGGCTCTACAAGAACACGGTGCCAGATAACTTCTGGCGAGGGAAACCTCAGGGATAGTGCCACAGAAAATAAACCGCAATCAAGGCAAGGGTGAAAAGGTGTGGTAAGAGCACACCGGTTTTTTGGTAACAAAAAACGCATGGAAAACCCCACCGGGAGCAAGACCAAATAGAGATGGCATTACTTTATATGCATATATATATAGAGTGAAAAACAGTTCTTGGTTAGCCATCAGGGTTGGTTGCTTGAGCTAAAAAGCGATTTTTAGCCCAGATAAATGACTATTTTAGATGACAGAACCCGGCTTACAGATTATCTGGCAAAATAATATACACAGCAATCAAACAAACCAGTTTAAATGTTCTCATTTTGATTCCATATAGATTCTTTTTTGGACTCATTTTTCAATTATTACGCTTACCCTCAAATACAACTCATATCAGAAAATTTGATGAAAATTGGGTATTGACGCATAGGTTGAAAACCCATATGATCCCATGATATCCCAAGGAGGGTTAGATGGTGTGGAATAATAGAAAAATCTACTTTTTTTCAGATTTACTAGGATTTCTGCGCGAATTTATTTATATGTTTTTATCTAGTCACGAAAATAAGGTTGATAAAAAAGGTCGTGTATCTGTACCGGCTAGTTTTAGGTCGTACATAACTAATCTTGGATATAATGGATTCATTTGTTATCCATCATTTAACTATTCTGCAATTGAAGCCTGTTCTCAAAATAGAATTGAACAAATAGCAGATTCAATTGATGCTCTTAATCCTTTTGAAGAAAAAAGAGATGTTTTTGCGACTTCTGTATTATCCGAAAGTTCGAACGTTCAATTTGATAGCGAAGGTAGAGTTACAATTCCAGAAAAATTATTGGACCATGCTAAAATTAAAAATTTAATGTTATTTGTGGGACAAGGAAAAACATTTCAAATTTGGGAACCAAAAGCATTTGAAAAATTTAAGCTTCAGGCTCGAAAAAAAGCCAATCTAATTAGATCAAGTTTTAAGTGGGAAAATAAATTTAACAAGGAGGGAAAATGACAATTAATATAAATGTAGCTGAAGTAAAAGAACTTAAACCAAGAATATTAGTTTTGGGTGTGGGAGGCGCAGGCGGAAATGCAATAAACGGTATGATAGATTCAGGTTTGCAGGGCGTAGAGTTTGTGGCTGTAAATACTGATGCTCAAGATTTAAGAACAAATAAAGCCCAAGCCAAAATCCAAATCGGTCACAACCTAACAAGAGGATTGGGTGCGGGATCGAGAACTGATGTTGGAGAAGCATCAGCAGATGAATCTTTAAACGAAATTATTAATTATCTTCAGGGTAGCAATATGGTTTTTATTACCGCAGGAATGGGTGGAGGAACTGGAACAGGCGCAGCTCATGTTATTGCCAGAGCCGCTAAAGAATTAAACATATTGACTGTAGGCGTTGTTACTTTGCCATTTCTTTACGAAGGTCCCGGAAGAATGAAAAGGGCTATGGTTGGATTGGCTGAGTTGAAAAAACATGTTGATACAAACATAGTTATTCCAAATCAAAATTTATTTAAAATCGCAAGTGAAAAAACTACATTTGAAGAATCGTTTGATTTATCAAATAGAGTTTTAAAACATGGAGTGCAAAGTGTTACTGATCTTATGGTGAGACCTGGTTTAATCAATTTAGATTTTGCTGATGTTGAAACTGTAATGAAAGGGATGGGTAAAGCCATGATGGGAACTGGCGAGTCTGATGGCGACAAAAGAGCAACTAAAGCTGCAGAGCTTGCTTTGAACAATCCTCTTATTGACGAGTATTCTCTTAGAGGAGCAAAAGGTTTATTAATTAATATTACTGGCGGAAAAGATTTGACCCTTTTTGAAGTTGATGAAGCAGTTAATAAGGTTAGAGCAGAAGTAGATTCCGAAGCAGAATTAATTATTGGTGCTATTACAGATCCAGCGCTAGAAGGCAAAATGAGAGTATCGATCGTTGCAACTGCTTTGGATGGACAAGCTCCAGAAACTAAATCTGTTGTTAGTATGGTAGGAAGAATTAATAATAGAAGTTTGGGCTCTACCAATCAAGAATCAAAAACCAATGGAAGCATCATTGATGTTATTAATCACAAAGTAAGTTCTGCAACTGAAGGAGCTACTGCACTAAATTTAGATCCAGTTGTTGAACAACAAATAGAAACAAAAGAAAATATCCAAACACAGGAAACAAAAGAAGAAAATATCCAAACACAGAAAATACAGACAAAAGATGAGAATACTCTTGGAAATATTTCTATGGAAAATGCCAGCTATTTTGAAAATAGAGATGAAGCAAGTGATCTAGAAAATCTTCCAGAATTTGAATTGGATAGCATTGAAAAAGTAACTCCAGCTCTTTTTAGCGAAGATGAAACAGTTAATTCAATTAATCAAGAAACTCAATTTGAAGAAAAACAGGAAGAAAGTGACCCTAGTCTTTTTGATGATATACAAAGTCAAGAAGAGAACTATGAGATTCCTGCATTTTTAAGAAGACAAAAAAACTAAATGAGTGTGAAAAAAAAATTATATGAATGCCACCATGTCACTAGATGTAAAACACTATCCAGTGATGCTAAATCAGATATTAAGCATATTGACCCCTCAACATGGTGGCACGTTTCTTGATTGCACATTTGGTGCCGGAGGTTACTCGAGTGCAATTCTTGGTTATCCTAACACAAAGGTGGTAGCCATTGATCGAGATAAAAACGTCTCCTCATTAGCAGAACAAATTAAAAAAAAATTTCCCAAAAGATTTAAGTTTATCAACGATAAGTTCAGTAATTTGGATCAAATTAAGGATTTAAAAATTAAGCCCCAGGGGATAATTTTTGATTTAGGTTTTTCAACACATCAAATGAAAGATTACACAAGGGGATTTTCTTTTGATTCACCAGCTCCTCTGGATATGAGGATGGGAAAAAATGCAACTTCTGCCCTTGATGTAATTAATAATTTTACCGAAGAAAGTTTAGCTTTGATATTTAAAAAACTTGGAGAAGAAAAGGATTCTAAAAAAATAGCTAAAGAAATAGTGTTTAAAAGAAAAAACAATCAAATCATTTACGCCAATGATCTAGCAAAAATTATTAGTCAAGTAAAAAAAAATTATTTTTACTCAAAGACAAATCCAGCAACAAAAGTTTTTCAAGCACTGAGGATGTTTGTGAACAAAGAAGTCACAGAATTAATAACGGGTTTAGTGGCTGCTACAAAATTATTAGAAAAAAATGGGAAAATTATTGTAGTTAGTTTTCATTCTATAGAAGATAGAATAATTAAAAAATATTTTAAAACTTATTCAAATTTAAATCCCAATCCCTCACGGTATGTTCCTTCAGAAAAAAAAAATAATTCAAAACCATTATTTCTTCTTAAATCAAGTTCTGCTTTAATTCCTAGTAAAGATGAAATTATAAAAAATAGAGCATCAAGATCAGCAAAAATGAGGTTTGCTATTAGAAATGAAAATAATTTTTTTCACCCAGATTTATTTTTTAATGATTTTAGAGATTATCTATCTTTAGAAGGATTGAAATTATGAAAAAATATATTTTTTTAATCTTCTTTTTTATTTTTGGTATTTTTGTTATTTCTATTATTAAAAATGAAACTAGAGAAATAGAAAAAAATATAAGAAACATTAATATAAAAATATTTAATTTAAATGCAGAACTGTACGAGGCAAGATTAGATTATAACTATTTATCATCACCAGCAAACATATCAATTTTATCAGAAAAATTTTTTAAAAATGAGTTGAATTTTTATAACCCCAAACAATTTTCTTATATTAAAATAGAAGAAATTAAGAACAATAATAAAAAAGTTGAGCTGACTAAATGATGAATTTTTTTAAAAAAAAAAATAGTGATATTCATAAAAATAAAAAAAGTTTTTATTATGATGATTATTCTCACGAAAATAATATAAAAACTAAAAATAATAATTCAATTGAAATTTCAAAAAACAGAATGGCATTTACTTTTTTTGTAATTTTGAGTATTGCAGTAATATTAGGGATAAAAATTTTATACCTATCTTTTTTTGAAAAAGAATCTTTTAGTAATATTTATAATAAAAAAAATTTTTCACCAAGCAGATTAGATATTGTGGACAGAAATGGAGAAATTTTAGCAAGAAGCGTTAATGCGTGGGCTGCTGGCATAAGTCCAAAACTTATAAAAGATGAAAAAAAATTACTGATAAATTTAAAGATAATATTTCCTAACTTGAACTTAAAAAAAGTAGAGAAGAGAATTTCTAAAGGAAAATTTTTCTATATTAGCAGAAGACTAAATAATCTCGAGAGAGACAAATTATGGTTACTAGCAAAGAAAGCCGTAATTATTGAAAGAAAGCAAATTAGAATTTATCCTCACCAAGATCTTTTTGGCCATGTTATTGGCCAAATTGATGAAGACAACTTTGGAATTTCAGGCATAGAGAAGTCTTACGACTTAAAGTTAAAAGACAAAAATGAAAAAAATAAAAATTTAAAACTTAGTTTAGATTCCAACCTCCAGTTTCTAATTAGAAATGAATTGTTTAACGGAATTAATACTTTTTCAGCAAGAGGAGCCGCTGCTCTTTTGATGGATGTTACAAATGGAGAAATATTATCTCTTGTCTCGCTTCCAGATTTTAATTTAATGGAAAGACAGAAAATTTCAGATAAAGAGTTTATAAATAAAATTACCCTAGGTGTTTATGAGCTTGGGTCGGTTTTTAAAACTTTTACTATTGCCGCAGCCTTAGAAGAAGGAATTTTAGATACAGATACAAAGTTTCAAGATTTAGAAAATAAAATTAAATGTAGAGACAAATGGATTTCAGAGCATGATGAACTTCCTAAAAATTTAAATGTGGAGCAGATTTTAGTAAGATCTTCAAATATTGGTTCAATAAAAATTGCCAGAAAAATTGGATCCAAAAATTATAGTAATTTTCTACATTCATTGGGTTTGCTAGAAAAAATTGATTTTGATATATCTGAAGTTGGAACTCCTTTACCGTTTAAATGGAAAAACTGTGCATTAGAAACCGCATCCTACGGTCACGGAATAACTACTACGCCGCTTCAATTAGCAAGAGCGTACGCAATAATTGGAAATGGCGGATATGAAATTAAACCCACTTTAATAAAAAATAAAAATTTCCAACTCAAAAATAAAATTATTTCAAAAACAACAAGTGAGAAGATTAACAAAATTTTGAGTAAAGTAGTTAAACAAAAAGAAGGAACGGCAAATTTAGCCAATATCAGCGGTTATGACATTGGCGGAAAGACTGGAACTTCAAAAAAGATTGATAATGGAGAATACACACACAAAAAACTGAATACATTTGTGTCTCTTTTTCCAATAAAAAATCCAAAACACCTTCTTTTGGTTTTGATGGATGAGCCTAAACCCGCACCAAATTTGGTTTATTCATATAATGGAATGAAAATATCAAATATACGCAGAAACGATTCAGGTTGGAACAGTGCTTATATTGCTGGCAGAATTATAGAAAAAATTGGTCCAATTTTAGCCACAAATAATTTGAATAGTTTATAAATTCAATGCTTCTATCAAACTTAATGCCGGCAGTTCATTTACGAGATAAGAATATTAAGATTAACAATCTTTGTTTTAACAGCAAGGTTGTAAAAAAAAATGATATTTTTTTTGCAATCTCTGGAGTGAAAAAAAATGGAGAAAAATTCATAGATGAAGCTATCAATAGGGGCGCTTCGGTTATTGTATCTAAAAATAAAATTCACAACCAAATCAAGTCTAGAAATTTTGTTCAAGTCAAGGATGTTAGAAAATCACTGGCTTATGCATGTTCGACTTTTTATAAAAAAAAACCAAAAAATTTACTCGCTGTTACAGGAACCAACGGAAAGACATCCGTAGCTTATTTTTTTAATGAAATATTAAAATATAATAAAGTAAAATCAGCATCCATTGGCACTCTTGGGGTAAAAAGTAAAAGTTTTAATCAATCAATATCTCTCACCACGGCCGACCCTTTGACTTTGCACAAAACTTTAGAAAAAATTAAAAAAAAAAATATTAATAATGTAGTATTAGAAGCGTCAAGTCATGGATTGGATCAAAAAAGACTTGATTACTTGAAATTTAAATGCGGTATATTTACAAATCTTAGTCACGATCATTTAGATTACCATAAAAGCTTATCTTCCTATTTAAAATCTAAACTTTATTTATTTCAGAATTTATTACCCAAAGGATCAAAAATAATTTCAGATTCTGATATTGAGCAAGCTTCAATTTTGCGTAAAATTGCAAAGAAAAGAAAACTAAAAATTCTTACCACAGGATTCAATAAAAAATCTACGATTCTAATCAAAGAAATTCAAACAAATTCAGATTTTAAAACTGTTTGTTTCATTTTTAAAAACAAAGTTTATAAATTTAGAACAGGTATAAGAGGAGACTTTCAAATTAAAAATCTTTTAATGGCTTTTTTAGCAGCAAATGTTTTCGGAATTAAAGTTAAAAATATTATTAAAATTGTTCATAAAATCAAATCGCCACCCGGTAGATTGGAAAGGATAAAAAAACTTCCTTTGAAATGCGAGGTTGTAGTAGATTTTGCTCACACTCCCAAAGCTTTAGAATCAACTCTCAGATCTTTGAGAGAGGAATCTGATAGAAATATTTCCATAGTTTTTGGGTGTGGGGGTGACAGAGATAAGAAAAAGAGGTCTATAATGGGAAAAATAGCCAATCAATATTGTGACAAAATATATGTTACGGATGATAACCCAAGATTTGAGAATCCAAAATTAATTAGAAAATCAATCATCAAAAGCTGTAAATTTAAGGCAAAAGAGATTCCAGAGAGAAGCAAAGCAATTTTTACGGCTATAAGCGAAAGAGAGCCTAATAGTATTATACTTATTGCCGGAAAAGGGCACGAGTCATTCCAAGACTATGGTTATAAAAAATTTAGTGTTTCCGATCAAAAAATAGTTAAAAAAATTTTTAGAAAAAACAAAATTAATCATAAATATATTTGGAACAAGCATTTATCACGCAAAGTATTCAAATTAAAAAATCCAATTAGTTTTAATTCTGTTTCTATAAATACAAAAGAAATTTCAAAAAGAGATCTTTTTTTTGCGCTTAAGGGAAAGAAAGCTGACGGTCATAATTTTGTTAAAGATTCATTAAAAAAAGGTGCTGTTGCTGCGATAGTTGAAAGAAAAATTAAGATAAAAAAATCAAGAAAAATTATTAAAGTTAAAAATGTTAAAAAATTATTGAATCATTTATCAAGATGTATCAGAAATATTTCAGAAGCCCAATTTATTGCTATTACCGGAAGTTCTGGCAAAACTACTACAAAAAATTTAATTGCCCATTTATTAAAAAATTTTGGAAAAGTAGTTAAATCTCCAAAATCTTTTAATAATTTTCTCGGGGTTCCCATTAGTATTGCAAATATTAAAGATTCCACAAATTATGCAGTTTTGGAATTGGGTATGAGTCGCAAAGGGGAAATTCACAAACTTTCAAAATTAACATCACCAGATGTAGGTTTGATAACAAATATAGGACAAGCTCATTTGGAAAATTTTAAAAATCCCAAGCAAATTGCTAGAGCTAAATCAGAGTTGATAGGCAATATTAACAAGAAAGGATTTGTTATACTAAACAAAGAGGATAAATATTTTGATTTCTTCAAAAGGTGCGCTGATCAAAAAGAAATAAAAGTAGTTTCATTTGGTTTTCAAAAGGGTGATTTATTTATTCAAAAAATAGTTAAGATTAAAAATTATTATAGAGTGGAGATTTCAGTTTTTAATAAAAAAATGACATTTAAAATTTTAAGTATAGATAAAATTTTTTTAATTAATTTGCTTGCCTCTTTAAGCGTTATTTATGCTTTGGGTCTTGATATAAAAAAGATTCTTAACTTGATTAACAAATTTCAAATCCCAGAAGGAAGAGGTAATCACAAAAAAATTATAATCAACAATAAGTTAGTTTCACTAGTTGATCATAGCTATAATGCTAATCCTAAATCAATGTCATTAGCGATAAAATCTTTTGATGAATTAAAAATTAAAAGAGGTAATAATAAAATTGTTATTTTGACCGATATGCTTGAACTGGGAAAAAGATCATTAATTTTTCATAAGGCTATTTTAGACCAGTTAAGAAAATCTAGTATAAATCAAATAATTCTAGCTGGAGAATTGTTTAAAAGGGCGACAAAAATGATTCCCAAAAAAAATAACGAAAAAGTTTTTCACAAACTATCAGAGGCTTTAATTTACTTCAAGAAGGTGTTAAACAGTGGAGATGCGTTGATGATCAAAGGATCAAACGCAACGGGATTAAATGATTTTGCAAAAAAATTGAAAAGGAAAAAAAGTGTTATATAGTTTTTTAGTTTCATTAGTTGATCAATTTACATTTTTAAATGTTTTTAAATACATAACTTTTAGAATAGGACTAGCACTAATGACATCGATGGTATTGATTTTTATCATAGGAGGTCCTCTAATTAATTTTTTAGAAAAGAAAAAAATTACTGGACCTATAAGAGAAGATGGACCAGAAGATCATATAGTAAAAAAAATTGGAACCCCCACTATGGGAGGTGTTTTAATACTAATCGGGATATTATTTGGAAATTTCTTGTGGGCTGATTTAACCAATCCTTACATTTGGGTTTTGTTGTTCGTGTGTAGTAGCTTTGGTTTTCTGGGTGGATTTGATGATTATCTAAAAATTAAAAAAGGAAATTCAGCAGGCGTTTCTTACAAAGTTAAACTTATTGTTCAAATTATTTTATCTTTAGTCGCCATATTGTTCCTTTTTAAATATACGGACCATCCATATCTTAATGAGTTATACTTTCCGTTTTTTAAAAATTTAATTTTAGATTTAGGAATATTTTTTATTCCTTTCATGGTTTTTGTTATAATAGGCTCTTCCAATGCAGTTAATTTAACAGATGGTCTTGATGGTTTGGCAACGGTTCCTATTATGTTAGTTGCACTAACTTTTTCTATGATCTGTTATGTAGTTGGTAATATGGTTTTTTCTGACTATCTTCAAATTCCATTTATTCCAGACGTAGGAGAGATCGCAGTATTTTGTGGTTCAATTGTTGGGGCTTGTTTGGGTTTTCTCTGGTTTAATGCGCCACCCGCAAAAATTTTTATGGGTGATACGGGATCTTTGTCACTAGGAGGGTCATTAGGAGCTATAGGCGTTATTTCAAAACACGAAATTGTTTTAGCGATAGTCGGAGGTCTTTTTGTTCTAGAAACAGTTTCGGTAATTATTCAGGTGTTTTCTTTTAAAATTTTTGGAAAAAGAGTATTCAGAATGGCTCCTCTCCATCATCATTTTGAAAAAAAAGGATGGCCAGAATCAACAGTAGTTATTAGATTCTGGATTATATCTATAGTATTGGCGTTAATAGGATTGGCTACTCTAAAGCTTAGATAGCGAAAGGTGAATTTGCGTAGATATCAAAATAGATCAATAGCTATTTATGGAATGGGTGTTACTGGTTGTTCAGCCGCTAAAGCTTTCAACAGGCTAAGGGCCAAAGTTTTTTGTTGGGATGATGATGCAAAAATAAGAAAAAAGATAGCAAGAAACAAAAAATTTGTTTTGCGTAAATTTTGGTTAAATTCTTCCGAATCGTCTCAAATTGACAATATAGTTGTAAGTCCTGGGATAGATATTGAAAAGTGCAAAATAAAAAATTTTTTAAGGAAAAATTTAAAAAAAATAATAACCGATTTAGATTTATTTTTTGAGCTTAATAAGAAAAATTTGATAATTTCAATAACAGGTACTAACGGAAAATCTACAACCTGTAAAATAATAGAAAAAATTCTCAAAACTGCCAAATATAATGTGAGGACTGTAGGAAATATAGGGAATCCTATTTTATCGTCGGCCCATTCAAAAAGAAAATGCGCTTATGTTTTAGAAGTCTCATCTTATCAATTGCAATATTCAAAACTATTTCGATCGAAGCATGCGGCAATATTAAACATTTCTCCAGATCATTTGGAGAGGCATAAAAATATGAAAAATTACACATTAGTTAAGTCCAGAATATTTTTAGCACAACATAGTTCTGATTATTCATATATAAATTCAAAAAATAAATATCTTCAATTAGTTAAAAACAAATTTAAAATTAAAAAATTAAAATCAAAGTTGTTTTTAATAAATAAATCTGATTATAGTTTTTTATTGAAACAAATCGAAAGCAAATATTTTGAAAGTGAAGGAAATTTTGAAAATATGGTTTTTGCATATAAGATTGCAAAAAATTTAAAAATTAATGAAAAAATTATTATAAAAGCACTGAAAGAATTCAAAGGTCTTCCGCATCGACAAGAATATGTTTTTTCAAAGAAAAATATTTTGTGTATTAATGATTCAAAGGCAACAAGTTTTGACGCTTCTTTGCAATCTTTAGCCAATTATAAAAATATTTTTTGGATAGTTGGTGGCATTCCCAAATTACAGGATCGTTTTTATTTAAACAGATTATCCAAAAAAATAATCAAAGCCTATATTATAGGGAAACACCCTTCTTTTTTTGTTAGACAGATAAAGAAAAAAATATCTTATAATATTTCACACAATATAAGAATAGCCATTCAAAATATTCTTGATGATATAAAAAAAATAAAAAAAAATAAAAAATATACAATTTTACTTAGTCCAGCCGCAGCATCATTCGATCAGTTTAAAAACTTTGAGGAACGAGGAAATTTATTTAAATTTTTGATAAAAAATAATTTTAAAAATGATTAATTTTTCTAGATCAAATACAGGCTTAGTAGCTAAATGGTGGAGAATTTTAGATAAACAAATTTTTTTTTGTATAATAGTTTTGCTTTTTTTGGGTCTCTTAGTTTCTTTTTCATCCACATCTTTAATTGTAAGCGAAAGACTAGAACAACAATCATATTATTTTTTTATAAAACATCTCATATTTGTAATATTTTCTGTATTAGTATTATTTTTTATTTCAATTCAGGATATAAAAACCATCAAAAGGTTTTTAATACCCGCTTTTTTATTCCTATTTTTTCTTTTGTTACTTGTTCCATTCGCTGGAGTCGAAGTTAAAGGATCAAGGCGATGGCTTGATTTTGGTATTTTTCCAAGGTTCCAACCAATCGAATTGTTGAAGCCATTTTTTATTTTACTTACTGCTAGAATTTTGGCTTTAGAAAATACTTCCAATTTATATAAAAGATACGTTTATTCACTGTTGGCTTTATTCAGTATAATTTTTTTATTAATAAATCAACCTGACATAGGACAGACGTTACTGATAATTTTTACATATGGTGTAATGATTTTTATTTCAGGAATAAATTTAATTTTTTTAACTATTGTTTTTTTAGTCGCGGTTGGATTTGTAATTTCGATTGTTTATTTATTTCCAAATAAGTTTGGATATATTGTATCTAGAATTCAGTCCTTTTTTGACCCAAACAAGGGAGATGGTTTTCAGTCACAAACTGCCTTGAATGCAATAAAACAAGGTGGATTAACTGGACAGGGAATGGGAGAGGGAATTTTAAAAGAAAAAGTTCCAGAAGCTCACACAGATTATATAATTGCGGTTATATCTGAAGAATTTGGGACAGTTTTGATATTTTTAATTATTGCTGCTTTTATTTTTATTGCTATTAAAGTTATAAATAAAGTTATTGAGGCAGAAGACGAATTTATTAAGCTATCATTAATGGGTTTAATGTCTATGTTAGTTTTCCAAGCTCTAATTCATATTGGTGTAAATATCAGATTTTTACCAACAACTGGCATGACTTTACCTTTCCTTAGTTATGGTGGTTCATCATTACTAGGAAGCTCTTTAATGGCGGGAATAATATTAAATTTTACTAAAAAAACAAATTACAATTAAATATGAGAAAAAAAATTTTATTTACAGCAGGAGGTACAGGAGGACATATACTTCCCACAGTAAGTTTAGTAAATTTCTTTGAAAAAAATTATGATATTGTATTGGTTTCTGATAGCAGAGCAAAAAAGTATTTTAAGTTAAATAAGAAAATTAAAATTTATACCATAAATACTGACACGCCTTATAAAAAAAATATAACAAAAATTTTAGGTGCATATTTTAAAATATTTATTAGTTTATTTACGTCTATGTTTATTTTTCTTAAAGAAAGACCGAATCTAGCATTTGGACTGGGAGGATATGTATCTTTTCCTATTAGTTTTATTTCCAAGATTTTTTCTTGCCCTTTAGTTTTGTATGAAAATAACGCTTCGATAGGGAGAGCTAATCTTAAGCTTTTATTTTTTGCAAAAAAAATATTTGTAGGAAATTATAATATTTTAAATTGCCCCAATAAATATCTTAGTAAAATCAAGTATACAGGACATGTATTAAGAGAAGAGATTTATAAACTTGATAACAAAAAAACAAATGTAATGGGTGAAAAAATATCAATTTTAGTTACAGGAGGAAGTCAGGGAGCAGAAATATTTGGTCAAATCATTCCCAGTGTAATTAAAGTTTTAAATGAACAAGGAATTTTAAAAAATATTCACCAACAATGCATTAAAAATCAGAAAATCATTCTTGAAAATTTTTATAATAAAAACAACATTAACAATTCAGTATTTGAATTTGATCGCAATATATTCGATAAAATTATTAGTTCTGATTTAGTTATAACAAGATCGGGAGCCTCGACTCTTGGAGAATTGGTGCATTTAAACAAACCGTTTATTGCTATTCCTTTTTCTCACGCAATGGACAATCATCAAATGGAAAATGCAAGATATTATTTTGAGAGAGGGTTTTGTTGGACGATTGATCAAAAAAATTTTAACAAAGAAACATTACTTAATTTAATAAATAAAATATATAATAATCCGGAAGACTATCTATTAAAGGTAAAAAAAATGAAAGAAAATAAAAAAATTATGCCATTCCATATTATTCAAAACGAATTTGACAAGTTGATAAAATGAAAATTAGAATTGCTAGCAAGGAAATAATTCATTTCATAGGAATAGGCGGTATAGGTATGAGCGGATTAGCTCAAATTATGCACAACATGGGATTTCAAATTCAAGGTAGCGACTTATTAGAAAATAAAAATATTGATAAATTAAGATCTTTAGGAATAAAGGTTTTTATTGGTCACAGCAAAAAAAATATTAAAAACATTTCTCTTGCTGTGATTTCGTCAGCTATCAAAATTAAAAATGAAGAATATATTTTTTGTAAAAAATATAAAATTCCAACTTTTAAAAGAAGCCATATGTTGGCTAACATCATATCGTTAAAAAAAAATATTATTGTTACAGGATCTCATGGAAAAACAACCACAACATCTTTAATTTCTCATGTGCTTGTTCAAGCAGGGCTTGATCCTACCGTAATCAATGGAGGTGTTATAAACTCAATAAAAAATAACGCAAAGCTTGGAAAAGGAGATTGGTCTGTAGTAGAGGCCGATGAATCTGACGGTAGTTTTTTACATTTACCAGTTACTTATTCTGTTGTTACCAACATTGATTATGAGCATCTAGATTATTACAAAAATTTTGAAAATCTTAAAAAAAGCTTCAAACTATTCTTTGATAAAACCCCCTCATTTGGAAAATCTTTTGTTTGTATAGATGATCTTAATATTCAAAATATTTTGAAGCAAAAAGTAAAAAATTATTTTACGTATGGAAAAAATCCAAAATCTGATTTTCAAATAACAAATATTAGAAAGAAAATAAATTCTTCAGTATTTGATGTAAGAGTTAAAGCTTTTAAGAAAAAATACTCGATTAAAAATATTAATATTAATTTATTGGGCGAACATAATATAAAAAATGCTACTGCAGCGTTAGCCATCTCATTGAATTTAGGAATTAAGGAAAAAACAATAAAAAATGCTTTAAAAAAATTTATGGGAATTCAAAGAAGATTTACTCATATCTTTTCTTATCAAAAAAAAGATTTTTATGATGATTATGCCCATCATCCAACAGAAATAAAATCAGTTCTGGAAAGTGTTAAAGCAGTCCATAAAAAAAGAAAAATTATTTCGGTTTTTCAACCTCATAGATACTCAAGAGTTAAATCATTAAAAGAAGAGTTTTCTAAATCTTTTCTAGATTCCGACGAAGTTGTTCTTTGTCCAGTTTACGCAGCTGGGGAAAAAATAGATAAAAAATTTAATCTAGTTAATTTTGGTCAGAAAATTTCAAAAAATTCTAAAAAACAAGTGGTCATTGTTAATGATAAAGCTGAACTGTTGAAATATTTTATAAGAAATTTAATCGATGACGAGATCGTTGTTTGTATGGGAGCAGGAAGTATTTCCAGTTGGTTGAGAGAGATTGCGCGTGATTTAAAAATATGAAAAGTCATTTTTTAAATGAAATAAATACTAGTTTTAAAGGAAGAGTCACACTAAACAAAGAACTCGCAAATTTATCATGGTTTAATGTTGGTGGTAAGGCAAGTATTTTTTTTAAAGCAGAAGATTTAGTTGATTTATTAAATTTTAGAAAAGAGATGAAAAAGTTTAATGTCGAGATAAAAACTATTGGTTTGGGTTCTAATTTGCTTATTAGAGATGGAGGATTTAAAGGAGCAATAGTAAAACTTGGAAAAAATTTTTCAAATTTTTCCTTAACAAAAGATAATATGATTATTGCTGGTACAGCTGCTTTAGATAAAAAACTATCTCAGTTTGCTCTAGAAAACTCTCTTGCAGGTTTTGAGTTTTTATCTTGCATACCAGGATCAATAGGAGGAGGAATTTACATGAACTCCGGATGCTATGATAGCGATATATCTCAGATATTATTGTCTGTTCAGGCGGTGGATCTTAATGGAAGACTAGTAACGATTCCGCGCTCAGAAATTAAATTTCACTATAGAGGGTCAAATTTAGATAGTAACTTAATATTGGTAAGCGCCACTTTTCAGGGCGCAAAGAAAAAGAAAGATGAAATTGAAAAAAAGATTCAGAACTTTGTTTTGAAAAAGAAAAATTCACAACCTTCAAGAATAAAAACTTGCGGGAGTACATTCAAAAATCCAATAGATCAAACTAAAAAGAAAGCCTGGGAATTAATTCAACAATCTAAATGTCAAAATATGTTTTGTGGAGATGCCTGTATTTCAGAGGAGCATTCAAATTTTTTTGTAAATAAAGGCAATTGTAAATCTAAAGATCTAGAAAAACTTATTTTAGATGTAAAGAATCAAGTACTAAAAGAAACAGGCGTTAAATTGGAATTAGAACTTCAAATTATTGGTGAACAAGAATGAAAAAAAATAGAGTTGTAGTTTTAATGGGAGGAATTTCTGATGAGAGAGCTGTAAGTTTAATTACAGGAAAAGCTTGTAGCCTAGCTTTGAAGAAGAAAGGTTACAAGGTTTTTCAAGTAGACGCTAAGGGTAATTTTTCAAAAAAAATTAAAATTTTGAAACCAAACTTTATTTTTAATGCTTTGCATGGAAAATTTGGTGAAGATGGGTTTGTTCAAAAAATTCTAGAAAATCTGAAGATACCATATACTCATTCCGGGGTTATTAGCTCTAAGATTGCAATGGATAAAGTTTTATCAAAATTTATTTTTAAAAAATTCAAGATCCCAACGCCAAAATATTTTGTTTTAAATGAGGTACAACGTGATAAAGAAGGAAATAAATTAAATGTAAAAAATGAGATAAAAAAAAACAAGCTTAAATTTCCATTAGTTTTTAAACCCACGAATGAAGGATCAAGTATTGGAGTGTCCATATGTAAAAAATATGATCAATTAATGAAAATTATTCGAAGAAATAAAAAATATAAAGATGTCATGATAGAACAATATATACCGGGTCAAGAGATCCAGGTCGCCGTTATGGGAAGCAAGCCTTTGGGAGCAATAGAGTTGAGGCCGAGAAGAAAATTTTATGACTATAAAGCTAAGTATTCAAAAAGCGCAAAAACTCAGCACATTATGCCAGCTTCTATATCTAAAAAAAAATATACAGAGGTTTTACAAATTGCAAAAAAAGCACATCAAAAAATTGGATGCAGAGGTATAACAAGGTCTGATTTTAGATTTTATAAAAATAAATTTTATTTATTGGAAATCAATACTCAACCAGGAATGACGGCACTTTCACTTGTGCCCGAAATAGCAAGATTCAAAAAAATTAGTTTTGAAGATTTGGTTGAATGGATGGCTAAAGATTCTAGTATTAATAGATGAAAAAAAGAAAAAAAATTTTAATATTATTAATTATTTTTTTTTTAACGAGTACATTTTATCCATACGATCTAAAAAATAAATTTTTTTATGAATTTAAATTTTTTAATTTGGAAACTATCAGCATTCAAAGCACTCAAAACATATACGACAATATTGTTAGGTCTAAACTAAAAAATTACTACAGTCAAAACCTTTTGTTTTTAGAAAAAGATTTAATAATAAATAATTTAAAAGAAATTGATTTTATAGAAAATATCACAATAGTAAAAAAACTACCCAATGAATTAATTGTTATTTTTGAAGAAATTGTTCCAATCGCCATTTATGAGAAAAATTCTGACCAATTTTTAATATCCAGTTCGGGAAAATTAGTAAGAATTGATCATCATTCAAAATATAATAATCTTCCCCAGGTTTACCAAATGGAGTCTGTTGAAGAATTTGTTGCTTTTCATAACATGCTAAGAGAAGTGCAATTTCCGATTGATTTAATAAGAAATTTTGTATTCTTTAGAATAGGAAGATGGGATTTAGAATTATTTGATGAAACAATTATAAAATTACCTTCTTCAAATGTTGTTAAAAGTTTAAAAAAATTAAATTTACTTTTAAAATCTGAATATCTAGGTAATGTGAATTTAATTGATCTTAGAGTTGAAAATCAAATAATTACAGAATGAATAATCATAAAGACATAATATCATTTATTTTTATTAGCAATTTGGGACTTCTTTGTAAAATATTCAGAGTGTCTGATGATAAAAAAATAGTTTTAATTGGAGAGTCCCATTCGCCATCAGAAGGCATTCAAAACGGTATTGTTGTCAATATTGATCTAGCATCTAAATCTGTGAGAAACTGTATTAGTGAAGCTGAAAAAAAAGCAAAAATTAATTTATCAGAAATAAATATTTTATTTGAACCGATGAATCTTTTTTCTACCAGAGTGACAAAATATAAAAAACTTGGAGGTTCAAAAATTTATAAAGAAGATATTTATTATTTAATCAACGAGGGAAAAAATCAAATTTTATCAAATGATGTAAAAAGAAATATTCTTCATACTTATAATTTTAACTATGTGGTTGATAATGTTAAATTTGTGAGTGAGCCAATCAATATTTACGCTGATTTTTTTTCCCATGAATTGAGTTTTTTGACCTTGCCGAAAAATATTTTTAAAAATATTACGCAAGTGTTCAATAATTGTGAATTAAGAATTGATCGTTTTTTGTTAAATTCATTTGCTTTAGCGGTAGAAAATTTAACAAATGAAGAAATTAATAATGGTTGTTTAATAATAAATTTTGAAAATAAAAATATAAATCTTATATTTTTTTTAATGGGATCAGTTATTTTTTATAAAACTTTACCAATTAGCATAGGACATATTATAATGGATATTTCGAAGGGATGTTCTCTTTCTTTAAGCGAAGCACAAAAAATTTTTCAACATTATGGAATTATAGAAAAAATTGATTTAAAAAAAGAAAAAAGTAAAAAAAATAAATATCTCAATCAAAGTTTTTTTACCGAAAGCAAATATAGAAAGATTAGTGAAAATTTAATTTTTGAAATTATTTCTTCAAGATCAGAAGAAATAGTTGAACTTATAAATAAAAATATTAATTATTCTGGTTTGAGCTTAGACAATTTACAAAAAGCATATTTTTATGGAAATACATATGGAGCGGAAAGGATAGAAAAATTTTTATCCGACAACCTACAAACATTTGTTGAAAATGTTAATTCTTTTACGGATATGACTTTTAGAGGTGGACTAAAGATTATTCTGGAAGGACATAATACAGAAGCGATTCCTGGAAATAATCAAGAAAAAGTCAAAAAATTCTGGTTTTTTTAGCAACTATCAACATTAAAATGTGATCGTATTTTTCTGTAATAAAAGTTGTCTTTTAAGAATTTCGACCCTTTTGTATAAAATTTTATATGGTTTCTTACTTACAAAAAACACTTGAGGAAATAATTGAATTTAAAGGAGTAGGTCTACACAGTGGTGTTGAAGCGAATCTTCGTTTAAAACCAGCCGAGCCTAATTTTGGTATTAAGTTTAAAAGAACAGATATTGATAGTGATAAAAATATCATTGAAGCAAATTACAAAAACGTGATTTCCCCAATTCTTTGTACAAAAATACAAAATTCACATGGTATATCCGTATCCACAATTGAACATCTCATGGCGGCATTTTATTTAGAAGGAGTAGACAATGTCTTAGTCGAACTTGATGCTCCTGAAGTTCCAATAATGGACGGTTCCGCTTTTGATTTTGCTCATGCAATAAAATCATTCGGAACCAAAGAACAGAAACATCCAAGAAAATTTATTAAAGTTCTCAAGAAAGTTGAAGCAAATAATGGTGTAAAGAAAATTTCTATTGAGCCATTATCCAAAGATTTAGTAATTGATTTTGAAATCGTTTATAACAATCCTTTGATTAGGACTAGAAGAAAAGAATTTAAACTTAGTGAATCAGATTTAAATCCTATAACAGACTCAAGGACATTTTGTTTGTACGAAGATATTGATCAAATTAGAAACCAAGGTTTAGCAAAAGGCGGTTCACTGGAAAATGCGATTGTAGTTAAAGATCACAAGATATTAAATGATGATGGTCTTAGATATCGAGATGAATTTGTAAACCACAAAATATTAGACTGCGTAGGAGATTTGATGCTTTCAGGCCATAGAATTTTTGGTCACATAAAAACCTCCCAAGGCGGTCATCAGCTTACAAATGCATTATTAACAGAATTTTTTTCAGACGAATCTAATTGGGAATTTGAGAATTTTGAAGACAAAGACAATAAACACAGCAAATATCCAAAATCAATAGCTGTAAACGTATAAGCTAGTTAACATTTATTTTAAAATAGTTTTTTGATAAATTATTTATCATGTATAAAAATATATTTTTAGTATTTTGTCTTTTTCTAATTTTATCATGTTCAGGAACGGAAGATAACAAGAAAATAGAAACAACTATTCCTTCGGATGAAAAAATGGCCAAAATTTATAAAGAGGCCATAGAAGAATTCAATGATTCACAATATTACGTAGCAGCAAAAAAATTTTTAGAATCAGAAAGGGCATATCCACAATCTGAATGGGGAGCAAAGTCTGCCATCATGGCTTCATACTCTTATTATGTTATTAATTTTTATTCTGACGCCATTCAAATTGCGGAAAGATATATAAAAACTTACCCAAAAGATAAACTTATACCCTACGCTCACTATATAATTGCAATGTGTTATTTCGAACAAATTTTAGATGAAAAAAAAGATCTCAAGCCTCTTTTAATGTCTCAGCAGAAATTATTATTTATTTATGAAAATTTTCCTAGTACAGATTATGCTTTGGACGCATCTTACAAACTTGAGCTTATTAACGATCAATTAGCAAAAAAAGAAATGTATATTGGAAGATATTACATGAAAACAGAAAAATGGATTGCGGCAATTAATAGATTTAAAACCGTGGTGAAAAAATATGACACCAGCGTTTATGTTGAGGAGGCTCTTCATAGGTTGGTGGAAATCTATTATCGCATAGGCCTAATTGAAGAAGCAAAAAAAACCGCAGCTGTGTTGGGTTACAACTATCAATCTGGCGAATGGTATAAAAGATCATATAAATTATTTAATAAAGAATATGCGAAGAGAGAAAAGAAAATGCAAAAAAAGAAAAGAACTAGTTTGATAAAGGAGAAAATAAAAGGTCTTTTCGAATAAATGTGATGAAAAAAAAAGAAATTTTAAAAAACTATAGCAATAAACTAAAACAGTTTAAAAAATATAACAGAGCATATTTTGAAGATGATAATCCAATAATTTCTGATGCAAAATACGATAAACTAAAAAACGAATTAATCAATTTAGAAAAAAATTATAAATTTATTAAAAACCCTGTTTCGGCATCTTTGTCAGTTGGATATAAGCCTTCCAAAAAATTTAAAAAAATCGATCATTTGGTGCCGATGCTTTCTCTGGCCAATGCTTTTTCCAAAGATGATGTAATTGATTTTATAAAAAAAATAAAAAATTTTTTAAATCTTGACGCAAATAAAAAAATTTATTTTTCCATAGAACCAAAAATTGACGGAATATCAGCAACCCTAATATATAAAAATGGGAATTTAATCACAGGACTTTCTAGAGGAGACGGAAAAACAGGCGAAGATATAACAGAAAATCTAAAAACGATTAATGAAATACCTAAAAAATTAATCGGAAATTATATAGATAATTTGTTAGAGGTTAGAGGCGAAGTTTATATAAAAAAATCTGACTTTCATAAAATTGAAGATAAATTTTCTAATCCTAGAAATGCGGCAGGAGGCTCTTTAAGACAAAAAAATGCAAAAATAACAAAAAAAATACCACTAAAATTTTTTGCATACGGGATAGGTCATTCAGATAAGCTTTTTAAAAACCAAACAGAAATATTAAAATTTCTTAAAGGCGCAGGCTTTACAATTAACCCATTATCTCAAAGTTCCAATGTTCTGGAAGAAATAATTTTTATACATGAAAAAATTGAAAGACAGAGGTCAACAATTGATTATGATATCGATGGCTTGGTTTATAAAGTTGAGGATTTGTCCATACAAAAAAGACTTGGAAATGTTTCAAATTCTCCACGTTGGGCTATAGCTCATAAATTTTCTTCAGAAAAAGGTTTTTCAAAAATTAAAAATATAGAAATTCAAGTCGGCAGAACAGGAGCTTTGACTCCAGTTGCAAAAATTGAACCAATAAATATTGGTGGTGTAATTGTTTCTAATGCGACACTGCATAATGAAGATGAAATAAAAAGAAAGGACATAAGGATTGGTGATGCAATTTTAATACAGAGAGCTGGAGATGTGATTCCACAAGTATTAAGTGTAGATATTTCAAAAAGGCCACAAAGCTCAAAAAAATTTATTTTTCCTAACAAATGTCCTTCATGTGGATCAAAAACTGTTAAAGAATTTAATTTAACAACCAAAAAAGTGGATGCGGTAACTAGGTGTCCTGATCCAAATTTTGATTGTGAGACAATTTTAAAAGAAAAACTAAAACACTTTGTTTCAAAAGACGCCTTAAATATAGAAGGTTTAGGTAAAAAAGTAATAGAAAATTTTTGGAATATGGGGTTAATTAAATATCCTTCGGATATTTTTAACCTTGATTATAAGAAAATTAATTCTCTAGAAGGGTGGGGCGATTTATCTACTTCAAATTTAAAGAAAGCAATAAATGATTCAAAACAAATATCTTTATCTAAATTTATTTTTTCAATAGGGATTAGACATATAGGTCAAGAAAATGCAAAAATATTATCAAAATATTTCATTTCAATTGAAAGATTTAAAAATTTATTTAATTCTTCTGAAAGAAAAAAGGATCTAGAAAATTTAAAATCTATCAATGGTATAGGTTCCAGCCAAATCAACTCCATGGAAGTTTTTTTTTCTAATGAAAAAAATTTAAGTGCTATCAAATCTTTAATAAAGAATTTAAACATACAGAAACAAGAATCTTCAAACCCCAAAGGGATTTTTGTTGGAAAAACAGTCATGTTCACAGGAGGTTTGGAAAAAATGAGTCGCTCTGAAGCGAAATCTTTTGCAGAAAATCAAGGAGCAAAAATTTCAAGTAACATAAGTAAGAAAACTGATATTTTGATTGTTGGAAATAGCAAACCAACCAAAAGAAAAATTGAGGAAGCAAAAAATTTAAAAATTGAAATTATTTTAGAAGAAAATTGGAACAAGCTAGCTAATAACTGACTTGAGCCAAATTTTTTCTTTATGGTTCAAAAATTTTCTCAAATGCAAATAAACTTTTTTATGGTAAAATTCTAAATATTTTTTCTCTTTGTTATTTAACATTTTGAAATTAATTAAATCTTTTTCTATTGGTGCCAAGGTCAAATTTTCAAATTTTAATTCTTTTTTGTATTTTTTAACATAAAGAAGATTTTCAATTCTTATACCGAACTTATTATTTTTATAATAACCTGGTTCATTTGAAACAATCATACCTTCTTTAAAATTATTACTATTGTTTTTAGATATGCCATGAGGACCCTCATGAACGTTTAAAAAATGTCCAACGCCGTGTCCAGTGCCATGAGCATAGTCCAAATTTATTTTTTTTAAATAACTCCTTGCCTTCAGATCAATTTCTCTACCGGTAGTGTTTTTTTTAATATTGTAGAGCGCTACTCCAATATGTCCTTTCAAAACTCTTGTAAAAATATTTTTCATTTTATTTAAATTATTCTTAAAACATATGGTTCTTGTTACATCAGTTGTTCCGTAGTGATACTGACCACCTGAATCAAAAAGATATATATCACTTTTTTTTATTAGTCTGTTCGTATTATTATTGGCTTTATAATGAATTACAGAACCATTTGGCCCAGAACCTGAAATAGTGTTGAAGCTTGGAAATTTGTAGCATCCGTTTTTCTTTCTAAAATTTTCAAGTTTTTTTTGTGCTGACAATTCGGTAATTTTTGATTTTTTAATGTTACTTTTTATCCAGTAAATAAATTTTGTTAAAGCGACACCATCAAAAATATGACTTCTTTTTGAATTTAGTATTTCTTTATTATTTTTTATACTTTTTAAAAAATAAATAGGATCTAATTTGGAAATATAAGGAATTTGTAAATTTTCTAAAAGTTTTTCATAAAAAATAGAACATGTTAATAAATCAATACAGAATTTATTTTTTTTATTTTTTGATTTTATTAAATAGTTTATGATTTTGTTTCTGGGGATTATTTTAATTTTTTTCTTGAAGAAGTCTATAAATTTTTTATCAATTTTTCTTTCATCAACTATGATGTCAATTTTTCCTGACTGATTTAATATGGCGTTACAATTTGGAATTGGGGAAAATTTTGAGTCTTCTCCTCTTATATTCATTAGCCATGCGATGTTTTCAGGCGCTGTTATTAATAGTTTATCTACTTTCATTGATTTCATTTTAATTATTGTTCTTTTTATTTTGTTCTTATAACTTTCGCCCATATGTTTTTCGGGAAGAATATAAAATTTTTTTATTTTTATTTTGTTTTTTTTATTCCATATTTTGTCAATTAAATTTTCTTGAATCAATTTCGGATTACATTTTGAACTTGCAAAGAGGCTATTGATTGTAGATTTTGTTAGTAGTTGTGGGTCATATCCAATAGTTATTTTTTTTTTTAATTTATCAATTATATTGCTTGGTTTTTTTTTGTAAATTTCAACTATTTTAAATTTTTTTCCAGATTCTCTAAGTGCTTGAAGCGTGTATCTTCCATCTACAAAGAGGTAAGATTTTTTTCTAAGTATTAAGGCGTATCCAGCTGATCCAGTAAATGAAGATATAAATTTTAGTCTATCTCTGGAATTGTTTATATATTCTCCAAAAAACTCATCATTTTTTGGAACTATATAACCTTCAATATTATAATGTTTAAAAGTTTTTCTCAGAGCATTTAATTTTTGCATTATTTTTTCTCTATTAGCTTTCTTTTTTTTAGTCTTTTCCATCCTGGGCTTTCAACCGAAAACCCATAGTCAATATCCTGATTGAATTCAAAAATTTCTTTGTTAGAATTATCATTTTCAAATTGATTAATATTTTCTTTAGGCAACTCATCAATAAATCTTGACGCAATAGAATCCATCCACTCTCCATGAAACATTCTTCCCATAGAAAAAGATATGTAAGCTTCTTTTTTTGCTCTTGTAATTCCAACGTAAGCCAGTCTTCTTTCTTCCTCTAGGGCAAAGTCACCTTTTTCTTCTAAAGATTTTTGATGAGGAAATAGACCTTCTTCCCATCCAGGCAAAAATACTACATCAAATTCCAAACCTTTTGCAGCGTGCATAGTCATCAAATTTACTTTTTCCCCATTCCAATCCTGGTCAATTGAAGTAGCTAAAGCAACATGTTCTAAAAAATCACTTAAATTTTCAAATTCTTGCATACCTCGAATTAGTTCTTTAATGTTTTCTAATCTATTTTCACTTTCAAAATCCTTTTTTTCTTTAAGCATTTTTGAATATCCCGATTCGTCAAGAATAATTTCCATTGCCTCATAGTGTTTTTTATTTTTAAGATCTAATCTCCATTTTTTAAATAATTCCAAAATATTTTTGAGAGATATTTTTGTTTTTGGTTTCAATTTGTCTAATTCAATTAAGTTAAGAGCAGAATCTTCTAAACATAAATTATTTTTTTTTGACCAATCATGCAAAATATTAATAGTAGCGTCACCAAGGGATCTTTTGGGAGTATTGATTATTCTTTCAAAAGCAAGATCATCTTTTTTTTGATTCAAGATTCTAAGATAGGCCACACAATCTTTGATTTCTGCTCTTTCATAAAATTTTGTTCCACCAATAATTCTATAACCCAATCCTATTTTAAGAAATCTTTCTTCAAATTCACGAGTTTGAAAAATGGCTCTTACTAAAATAGATATATTATTTAAACGATATTTTTTCTTTAATTTTTTTTCTATTACGTCTCCAATATTTTCTGCTTCATTCCTGCCATCTCTAAAACAGCTTAATTGTACGGGCTTGCCATCTTCTTCTTCACTCCAAAGTTTTTTACCTCGCCTGTCTTTATTGTTTGAAATCAAAGCTGAAGCAGCACTCAAAATATTTTGTGTAGATCGATAGTTTTGTTCTAATTTAATGACCTTCGATTTTTTATAATTTTTTTCAAATGTTAAAAAATTTTTTATTTCAGCTCCTCTCCAACTGTAAATTGATTGGTCATCATCACCAACACAACAAATATTTTGGTGTGTTTGTGATAAGAGGCTAAGCCATTTACTTTGAATTAAGTTTGTATCTTGATACTCATCTACCAATAGGTATTTGAAATTTGAAGAATATGTTTTTAGAATATCCGGATAATTTTCAAACATTGTAACACAATGCAAGATTAAGTCTCCAAAATCACAACAATTTAATTTCTTCATTTGAATTTGATAAATTTTGTAAATTTTTAAAACTATATTTTCAAAAGGTACATTTTTATTTATTTTAACCTTTTCGGGTTGTAGTCCTTTATTTTTCCATCTATCAATCATTGATATTATCAGTTGAGGAGAAACTTTTTTAAAATCAATATTTTCAGCTTTAGAAATATTTTTTATTAATCTTGTTTGGTCATCTTTATCTAAGATTGTGAATCTTGAATTTAATCCTACTGTTTCAGCGTGTCGTCTTAAAAATTTTACACTTAAGGAATGAAATGTTCCAAGCCAAGGTAGTGATTGAGAGCTTTTTTCTAACAATTTGCTTATTCTATTTTGCATTTCTCTTGCCGCTTTGTTTGTGAAAGTTACACAAAGTATTTGAGTCGGCCATGCTTTTTTACTTTTTATTATTTGAGCCGCTCTCGCAGTTAAAACCTTGGTTTTTCCTGAGCCAGCGCCCGCAACTATTAAACAAGGCCCATCAATATTTACTAGAGCCTCTTTTTGGGCGCTATTAAAATTTTCTTCCACATTAATTTTTTTGCCAATCATTAGTAAAATGTTATAAATGTTTTAAAAAAATGTCTGAATATATTCACTTTTATAATAAACATAAAAATTTTTTATTTTATGTGCTCTCGTTTATTTGTTTTACCTTATTTGTATATTTAGCAATACCTTTTTTTTTCAATTATTCGAACTTTAAAAGCACATTAGAAGATAAGATATTTTTAAATTTTGGAACGAAGGTCTCGATTTCTGGAGGCATACATTATCAGTTTTTACCCTCCCCAAGACTCAAAATAAAAAATTTGAAAATAAAAGATTATCTTGACGAAAAAAAATATATTGGAAAAATTAATACTGCAGTTGTGCATATTCCCTTTAAAAAGTTGGTAAAATTAAAGAAAATTGATTTTGAAGAAATTCAGATAATTGAATCTGATATTATAATAGATTATGAAAATTTAGATTTATATAAAAGTTTTTTTAAAGAAAAATTTAAATCAAAACCTATTAAATTTTTAAATTCTAAAATAACTATTCGCGAAAATAACAAAAAAATTTTTTCTGTAACAAATATAAAATCATTTTTTACTTCATCTGAAAGTTTAGATAGCGTCAGATTAACGGGTAATTTTTTGACAGATAAAATTAGTATTAATTTTCAAAATAAACATAAGCAAAAAAAACCTTTAAAAGTTTTTTTACTAAAACTTGATAATATGAATTTTAATCTAAGATTAGATCTATCGTTGGATGAAACAAAAAATTCAATAGGAAGCTTTGATATGAAATATTTGGGCAATAGATTGAAGGGTGATTATATTTATAAAGATTCCACAATCAAACTATTATCATCTAATTTTTACAATCCTTATATAAAAGGAAAAATTCAAGGAAAAGTTTTAATAAAACCTTTTTTATCTTTTGATTTACAAGCCGAAGCAAAGCAATTGAATTTTAAAAATATCCTTAAAGATATAGCAAATCTACCTTCAAATGAACAAACCCAACTTTTTGTGCCTAATAGAAGTATTAATGGAAAACTCTCTTTAGATATTAAAAAAATTTACACCAGCAGTAAGGTGGTTCAGTCTATTGAATCAGAATTGGAATTTAGAAATAGAGATATCATAATTCATAAACTCTTGCTTGATCTTGGAAAAATCGGAGCATCAGATATACAAGGCAAAGTAATAACTGATCCAAAATACACAAAATTATACTTTAATCAAAATTTTTATTTAGATAATAATAAAATATTTTTTAATAGATTTAATTTAAGAAATTTTAGTGAAACTAATAACCTCAACTTTGCTGGTGAAATAAATCTATCAAATTTTTTACTTAAACTAAATTCTGTAAGTTCTGAAGAAGAATTCAGTTTAGAGGATTTAAATTTTATAGAAGAAAATTTTAACCAAATATTTTTTGAAAAACAGCTAAACAGTTTTTTTAACTATTTAAACCTAAAATATTTTCTGGAATTAGTGATCGGGTAAATTTATTTTGGTCTAACCATTTTTCTTGGATCAACAATTTTATTATATTGTTTTTCAGAAATTAAACCTGTTTTTATAACTTCTTCCTTAAGCGTGGTATTGTTCTTTAAAGCTCTTTTCGCAATTTTTGCCGCATTGTCATAACCTAAAACTGGCGAAAGAGCTGTTATCAACATTAGCGAATTGTCTAAAAGATTCTTAATTCTTTTTTTATCCGCCTTTAGACCGCTCACACAAAATTTAGCAAAACTTTTAACCGAGTCAGACATTATATGTATGGATTGTAAAATATTATGAATAATTAATGGTTTGAAAACATTTAATTCGAAATGACCATGAGAACCTGCCATCGTGATACCATTATGATTGCCAATAACCTTTACACAAACCATGGTAACAGCTTCGCACTGTGTGGGGTTAACTTTTCCAGGCATGATTGATGATCCAGGTTCATTTTCTGGTAATATTAATTCTCCATATCCTGCTCGCGGTCCTGAGCCTAAAAATCTAATATCGTTTGCTATTTTCATCAAACAAACAGCCGTTGTATTCATGGTGCCTGAAAAGTTTACAATAG
>Ga0208764_10000245_pt1 | contig 33217 bp, 31 predicted proteins | sample ETNtaG_18_FD_185762 | JGI IMG/M metagenome (GOLD analysis project Ga0208764, IMG submission 185762) | Marine microbial and viral communities from oxygen minimum zone, Eastern Pacific Ocean - ETNP201302SV91 (SPAdes) (version 2) | ecosystem: Environmental > Aquatic > Marine > Oceanic ... | reverse complement strand
AAAAAGGGCGGTCTTAATGACTGCCCTTTTTTTTATTTATGATGTTTTTTTTTAATATCTTCAATTCTAATTTCTTCAAAATGTTCGGTTGGCTGCACAATCCATGGATCAGAATCTAGAATTACAGGACAAAAATCTGGTGTAAAAGTAGAAGATTTTTTTTTCCACAAACAGGCAGTTTTAATTTCTTGAATGTGGTTTTTTATTGGATCATATTTCTTAAGCCATTCTATGCTTTTGTTTAGTGTCAAACCCGTATCAGACAAATCATCAACTAAAAGTATTCTTTCAAAATCTTTACTTTGAGCAATGGAACTAATATCTCTAGCGAACGTTAGATTTCCTTGCTTATCTTCCATTCCTTTTCCATGATAGCTCTGTATAACAAGGTATGCTGTTGGCAGTTTCAAGATTCTTGACAAAATATCTATTATTGGAGCAGCTCCTCGCATAATTCCAATTAGAACGGTGGGTTTATAATTTTTGTTAACTTGTATAGTTAATTTTTCTACAATATCTATGTACTCTTTAAAACTAATCACTAGTTTATTGCTCATGATAATTTGGTATCATATTAGAAAATAATTAAAAAGGAGAAAATTTATGGCAAACGGAATTTGGATAGCAGTATATGAAAAAATCGAAAATATAGAGATTTTGAAAAAATATGCATCTAAAGCAACTGTGGCTATTGAAAAATATTCTGGAAAATTTCTTGTAAGAGGCGGAAAAAATATAACTCTTGAAGGAAATCAATCGCCAAGAACAGTGATAGTTGAATTTCCAAGTTTTGAAGAAGCAGAAAAATGTTACAATTCTAGCGAGTACCAAGAAGCACATAATATTTTAAAAGGAACAGTAAAAAGAAATTTGCAAATTATAGAAAGTGTTTAATATTCGACATCAGTAGGGTCAATTGACCTCCACATATACCACGTAAAAACGCTTCTATAACCATTGTGAAGTTTAGAAATTTTATTTAGAAAAATTTTACTTGGGGGATATGAGGTTTTATAATTTTTAGATATCGCGCGCAACAAACCAATATCTTTGACAGGAAAAATATTTGGTCTGTTTAAATTAAACATTAAAAACATTTCAGCGCTCCAAACACCTAGTCCTTTTAATTTTGTTATATAATTTATTGACTCTTCATCATTCATGATTTTAAGTTTTTTAACATCAAAAGATTTATTATTAAAATTTTTTGCTATATTTTTTAAATAACTTACTTTTTGACGAGATAAACCCGCGGTTTTTAAATTTTTTGATGATAACTTTAGTACCATTTTGGGTGTAATATTTTTTTTACATTTTTTTTCAAATTTGGCCCAAATAGAATCTGCTGCTCTTGTAGAAATTTGTTGTCCTATAATTGTTCTGCATAAAGAAAAAAAAGGCCTGTCTCTGGTTGTTAAAAAACCCCTTTTATACCTTTTAATTATTTTTTTTAAAACAGGATCTCTTTTTGATAATATTTTTTTAGCTCTATACCAATAACTGGGAGGACTTCTCATTGTTGTCTAGGCAAGGTAATAGGTTTTTTTAACTGGTGTTCTCTAATAAATATTATAGCTGATGAAATAACAATTAACCCTGCGCCTGATAAAGTATAAAAGGTTGGAACTTCATTAAAAAGATAAAAACCGAAAATAATTGCAAAAACTAACGATAAATACTTTAAAGGTGTAGTAAGTGAAACTTCTGCTAATTGATAAGATTTCGTAAGCAATAAATTTGCAACACTACCAAAAAGACCTATTAAAATTAATAAACTTAAATCATACTTTGTGGGTATTGCCCAACCGCCGAATGGCAAAGTAAACAATCCAAAAATTGCTGAACAAATAGAAAAATAAAAAGCTATTAAATATACTGGCTCACCAACCAAAGTCAGTTTTCGAATGAATATAGAAACGCCGGCAAAACCTAGCGTAAATATTACCGGATAAATATAATAAAAATTCAAGTTATCAAAACCTGGTTTTGAGATTATTAAAACTCCTATAAAACCAAGTCCTACCGCAATCCAACGTCTAGCACGTATTTTTTCACCCAGAAATAATATTGAAAATATAACTACCCAAATTGGTCCTGAAAAAGCCATAGAAGTAACTTCTGCTAATTCTAAATTTCTCAGTCCTACAAAAATGGCAAACATTGCAATAGCTCCAACAAAAGATCGATAAAAATGTAAACTAATGTATTTTGTTTTATAAAAATTTTTAATTTTAGTTTTAGGTATTAAAAAAAATATGGGAATTAAACCAAATATAGCTCTTGCAAACATTACTTGGCCCACATCGTATTCGTTGGTTATTTTTATTAAAATATCCATAAATGAAAAAAAAAGAACACTTAAGATCATGCATATTCCGCCTAGGTGATTTTGATTTTTGATCATTTTGATATTTTGATTTATATTTATCACTAAATTAAAAAATATTATGCAAAAATTTATTGGTGGCATTGGGTGTTTTTGGGATGAAACTGAATATCAAGGTATTCCTGGTATAATTTTTACAGAATGTGGATATTGCGGTGGAAAAAATCCAAAAGTAACCTATGAACAAGTTTGTGGGGGAGATACTGAGCATATAGAAGTTGTGAAAGTTACATTTGATCCCAAAATAATTTCTTATGAAGAAATAACTAGATTATTTTTCAAAATTCATGATCCAACAACTCTTAACCGCCAGGGTCCCAACGTCGGCTATCAGTATCGATCAGAAATTTTTTACACTACCGAAGAAGAAAGAAAATCTGCACAAAAAATATTAGATGAGGTTAATAAGAAACTTAATGGAAAAGTAGTTACGGTTGTTAGAAAAGAAAAAAATTATTGTAAAGCAGAAGAATATCACCAAAAGTATTTTGAAAAACGAAGTAAAAAATGACTTTAGTTTCGACTGACTGGCTTAATAAAAATTTGGAAAAAGTAAAGATAATAGATGCTTCGTGGCATCTAGATACTAGAAATGGCCAAGAAGAGTATAAAAAAGAACATATTCCAAATGCAATTTTTTTTGATTTAGATAAAAGTTCCAAACAGGACAAAAACCTTTCTCATGGTCATTTTCTTCCAGGGAAAGAATGTTGGGAACTAGAAGTTTCGGAAATGGGAATTTCTAATAAAGATACCTTGGTTATTTATGATAATTCTTCTTTGATGAGTGCCTGTCGTTGTTGGTTTCAATTCATTTATTATGGACATTCCATAAAGCTAGTACATGTCCTGGATGGAGGTTTTGAAAAATGGAAGTTGGAAAATAAAGAAACTAGTAATAAAAAAACAAAAATTCCTAAATCAAAATACTGCGCGAAAGAAAATAAAAATATGGTTAAGAGCAAATTTGAAATAAAAAATAATATAGAAAAGAAAGAATTTATTTTAGTTGATGCTAGAAACAAAAATAGATTTTTAGGTTTAGAACCAGAACCAAGACCAAGCGTAAGAAGTGGGTCTATTGAAAATTCAAAATCATTACCTTTTTTAGATCTCATAAATAAAAATTATAAAACCTTTCTGCCAAAAAAGAATTTGGAAGAAAAATTTGCTTCTGTAGGGTTAAAAAATCAACAAAATGTTGTTTTTACTTGCGGATCTTCGGTAACTGCAGCAGTATTAGGGCTTGCTTATAAAGAAATAAACAATAATTATACTCCAAATATTTACGTAGGAAGTTGGAGTGAATACGGAAAAATAAAATGAAAAAAAGTAAAAAAATCACAGTTGGTATTATAATATTTTTTGTTATCGTCGCTTTAATAATTATAGGTCGATATGGAATAGGACTTTATTTTAAAAAAAAATTTTCTAAGAGACCTCCTCCTGGAGTAATAGTAAGCGTAGTAAAAAATAAAAATTTTAGTGAAACGCTAGAAAGTTATTGCACTTCCTTGAGTAATAAAACGGTCTCTTACAAGATAAAAAAAGATGAGTTATTGGAAAAAATAAAATTAAACAAAAATGTTAAAAAAGGTGATATAATTGCTAAATTAAAATCAAAAACTATTTATGCCCCTTTCTCGGGAGTGGTTGGAAAAAGAGGAATTAGCGGAAGCAGTTTAGGTTCTGAAAATACAATCATCTTAACTCTGGATGATTCTTCAACCATTTTTTGTGATTTGAAAATCCCGGAAATCTACGCTGGAATATTAAAAAAAGATTTAAAATTAAATGCTAAGTTTGCCGCTTACAAAGAAAAAAATTATGAAGGAAAAATAGAATCCTTTGCATCACGAATAGATGCACAAACAAGAAGTATCTTGGCAAGAGCAAAAATTAAAAATGAAAACTCAGAATTAATTCCAGGATCTCTCTTAGAAATAGAAATATTATATAATGAAAAAAATGCTATGAGCATTCCTGATACTAGCATTATGTATGAAGGAGATAAGAAATTCGTCTATAAAGTTAACGAAAATAATATGCTACAAAAATCAGAAATTGAAACAGGCACTAGAAAAGAAGGCTATCTTGAAGTTGTAAGTGGATTGATAAGTGGAGAAAAAATTGTGGCTGAAGGCCTTACAAAAGTTAGACCTAATATGAAAATCAAACCTATAATAAAACCTTAAAAAAAATAAAAATGTTCATCACAGATTTAAGTATTAGAAGACCAGTAGTGGCATCGGTTTTTTCTATGATACTTGTTGTTTTTGGTTTATTTGTTTTTTGGAAACTACCTGTTAGAGAGCTACCTGCGGGACTACAGCCTCCTGTTGTTCAAATTCAAGTAGACTACCAGGGTGCATCTGCTGAAATTGTATCAAGTGAAATAACGGAAATAATTGAAGATGTGGTGGGAGGTGCCGAAGGAATTAAAAATATAGATTCAACCTCAGAGAATGGTAGAAGCACAATTAATGTGGAGTTTGAAACTGACATTAATTTAGATTCTGCCGCAAATGATATCAGAGATAGGGTTGGTAGAGTTGCTGACAACTTGCCAGAAAATTCTAAGGCACCTGAAATACTCAAACAAAGCGCTGGTTTTACAACTTCTATGTGGTTGTCGGTTTCTTCCGCTACTTGGACAGATTTAGAGCTTGGTGATTACACTAGAAGATATTTGGTTGATAATTTTTCAAATGTATCTGGTGTTGGAAGAATTTTAGTTGGTGGTCTAAGAGAGTTGAGCGTAAGAGTTTATATTGATCCCATCAAATTGGCCGCAAACAACCTTACTATACAAGAAGTGGAACAATCACTACGAAAAGAAAATATTAGTTTACCCGCAGGAGCTTTGGAGGCAAACAACATTGATCTTACCATAAATCTAGATAAACCATATAAAGATCTATCATCCATAAAAAAATTGCCTATAAAAAAAGTTAAAAATAGCGTTATCCTTCTAGAAAACATTGCTGAAATTAAATACGGGCCAGTATCAGAAAAAACTCTTTTTAAAGCCCAAAGTAAAGATGGATTTAATTTAAACACGGTGGGAATAGGCATATATGCAAAATCAGGATCATCTACTGTTGAACTATCAAAAAAGATTAAAGAAAGAATCAAAGAAGTCAGAAAAACTTTGCCAGATGGATTATCTTTGGGAGTCTCTTTTGATAGAGCTACTTATATAAACGCTGCTATATGGGAGGTTTATAAAACTCTAGCTATAGCTTTTGTGTTGGTTGTAATAATCATTTATCTATTCCTTGGTAATATAAAAGCGGTGATAGTACCTGCGGTAGCTCTTCCTGTAAGTTTAATTAGTTCCTTTTTGGGGTTATGGGTTTTTGATTTATCTATAAATATATTTGTTCTATTAAGCTTTATACTGGCAATTGGAATAATAACTGATGACAGTGTTATTATGACAGATGCAATTTATCATAGGGTAGAAAAAGGAGAAAATCCCTTGGTAGCAGCAACATTGGGCTCAAAAAGTATAACTTTTGCAATTATTTCAACAACTCTCGTTCTTGTGGCAGTTTTTTTACCATTAATTTTTATAGAAGGAATCTCTGGAACATTATTTAAAGAAACTGCAATTTCTTTAACTTTCGCAATTGTAGTCTCATCTTTTGTTGCATTAACTTTATCACCAATGCTTGGTAGTAAATTTTTAAATCGAAATACAAAAAAAAATAATATTATTTTGAAATTTGAAAAATATTTCAAATCCCTATCAAATTTTTATAATGAAACTTTAAATTATTGGATTGATAAACATAAAATAATAATTGGTTTTATGATTTCTATAGTTGTGTTTTCAATTTTAATTTTCAATTTCTCACCTAGAGAACTTCTGCCGCATGAAGATAGGGGTGTATATTTAGTAATTGGGAAAACCGATGAAGGAAGCTCTTTCAAATATACCGCTGATAAGGCAGAAGAAATAGAAAGCAGATTAATTCCTTTAATTAAAAAAGAGGATGAATCTTATAAAAGAATAATAATGCGAGTCCCAGGATTTGGAAAGGCAAGTAAATCATATAATAGTTTTATTATTATCGCTTTGCTTGATGATTGGAAAGATAGAAGCCAAAGTTCAAAAAAAATTATGAGAAAGGCCATTGGAAAAATTGTAACTGTCCCACAAGCTCTCGCATTTCCTATTTCGCCCCAATCAATAAGAGTAAGCAGTTATAATAAACCGGTACAAATGGTTATCATGGGGAAAAGTTATGAAGAGCTTGAAAAATGGCAAAAATTAATAATGAAAGAATTGAGAAAAAACAAAAATTTAGCGGCTATTGAATCTGATTATTCTAGAAATAAACCTGAAATAAAACTTGTTATAAATAGAAAGAAAGCACAGGATTTGGGCGTGTCTATTGAATCTATAGGTAAAACTATCGAAACACTTTTTTCTGGAAAAACTGTTACTACGTTTAATCGACTAGGCAAAGAATATCCTATAATTCTACAAGCGGATATAAACAATAGAAAAAAAAGTGAGAGTTTGAGTAAAATTTTCGTACGATCTGATACGACTAATAAATTAATTTCATTAGCAAATCTTGTGGAATTTGAAGAAGTTGGATCTGCAAAAATTTTATCAAGATACAATAGACAACGAGCTGTAACTCTTTCTGCTAGGCTAGTTGGAGATTATACTCTTGCCGAGGCTTTAGAATATCTGGAAACAACAATAAATGAAAAGATTCCTCAAGCAAGAATTGGATGGAAAGGTAAGTCAGAAGAATTAAAAGAAACTAGCAATGAATTATTCATAATATTTGCATTAGCATTGTTAACTGCTTACTTGGTAATGTGTGCAAACTTTAATAGTTTTATACACCCTGCTGTTATAATGTTAACAGTGCCATTAAGTGTACTGGGCGGTTTAATTTTTTTATTACTCTTCAATAGTTCGATTAACATTTTTTCTCAAATAGCTTTGGTTATTTTAATAGGAATTTCGACCAAAAATTCAATTTTAATAGTTGATTGGGCCAATCAATTGAGAAGAGCAGGCAAGAATATTAAAGATGCTGTTTTGGAAGCCTGCAATAGAAGATTTAGAGCTATTATAATGACAAGCTTGAGCACGATGATAGCCATGATGCCTTTAATAATAAATATTGGACCTGGAGCCGGAGAAGGATCTAGAATGGCAGTAGGGGCAACTATCTTTGGAGGAATGTTAATCAGTACAGTATTTACTTTATTTGTAACTCCCACAATGTATGTTTTGTTAACCAAAAATACAAAAAGAATAGATGTTATTGATATACAATTGCAGAAAGAACTTAAAAAATAATATATCTATTCTTGTCTAGTTTTTTTGTGCACCCTTGAAGTTGTTTTCTATAAAGTTCTGATTGATCTTTTACTCTTTTTGCAAGAATAATAACTTTCGTATTACTTTTATAATTTTTATAATTTCCCCAGCCTTCATGATAAGCAATATATTGTTTATAAGGATCTCTCATTGAGATTTTTAATAATTTTGAACTCTTGTTCATATACCAACCAATAAAATCTACGGAGTCCTTGAATCTAGTTCTTGTTGCCAGTTTATTGCCTGTCTCTTTTTTATATTGTTCCCAAGTACCTTTTACAGCTTGAGAATAACCGAAAGAACTTGATGGTCTAGTAAATGGTATTATTTTAAATATTTTGTGTCTTTTGGGTTTAGCCAACCAATTAAAATCGCTCTCGCGCTTTATAAAGGCCAATTGAATATGTATAGGCGCTCCCCATTTTTTCTCAGAATTTTTTATATGTTTATACCACAAATATTTTTCTTCAAAAATTAAACAACTATTTTGAGTATTTTTAGGAATCGAAGAACAAGATGAAAGAATAAAAATTAGTATAAAAATAAATAATTTATTAATCCGAATCACTGCAATCAATTTATATAAAAAAAAAAAAAGAATAAACTAAATAAAATCTTTTTTTGCGCGATCTAAAGTGATTTTCATTTGATTTCTAATTTCAGAATCTTGTATTTTAATAGATACATTTTCAAAATCAGATTTGATTTTTTTAAAAACATCTTCATCTCCAGGTTCTATAAAATCAGCTTTTATAACTTCTGTTACATAATTTTCTTTTTCTTTATCATTTTTTCCCATTTTAATAGCTACCCACTCTGCAAGATATCTGTTTCTCTTGGCATTGACTTTAAATTGTAATTCTGCATCCATTACAAATTTTTTTTCAAAACTTTTTTCTCTTTCATCAAATGAAGTCATATTTTTTAAATCAATTATAAACTATAAAGAAAATAAAACATAGCGCTACTCTAAATATTTATATATTATTAGAATCATTAGATAATTTAAATGAAAAATCTCATACTAATTAGACATGGAGAAAGTGTTTGGAATTTAGAAAATAAGTTTACTGGGTGGTGTGATGTAGGTCTAACTCAAAAAGGAAAAGAAGAGGCAGAAACTGCTGGAAAATTAATAAAAAATTTAAATATTGAAATAAATAAATATTTCACTTCTTATCAAAAAAGAGCGCTTGAAACTCTTTCTTTAATAATGAAAAAGCTGGAAGGTAAAAAAGAAATTATAAAAGCATGGGAGCTAAATGAACGTCACTACGGAAATCTTACGGGTTTAAATAAAAAAGAGACGGAAGATAAATTTGGAAATGAACAAGTATTTAAATGGAGAAGATCTTGGGATATAGCCCCTCCAGCTATTCAAATGAACAATCCTTACTATGATAAAATACTTAATAGTTATAAAAATATACCAGAAAAAAAAATACCAAAATCAGAATCTTTGAGAGACACTTTTAATAGATCAGTACCTTATTTTGAAGAAAAAATTTATCCATTAATTGAAAAAAATAATATTATTATTTCGGCTCATGGTAACTCGTTAAGAGCATTATATAAAAAAATTTTTAACATCTCTGAAAAAAATATTTGTGAACTAAATATTCCAACTGGTAATCCACTTTTAATTGAATTTAAAAATTTAAAAGAAATTAAAAATTTTAAATATTTAGACAAAAATAGAGAAAAAAAAATAATATAAAAATTTAATATTTTTTAATTAAATCGTTATAAACTTTTATCGAAGTTAAATGTAAAAAATCTTTCTTACTTTCTACTCCTCCTATTTTTTTATCTTTCACAAGTTTTTGCCAAATTAAATTGATAGGAAAAGATTTTTCGGAAAGTTTATTAAATACTTTTTTTTGAAAAATTTGACATCCGGTATATATAAAATTATTTGGAGTTTCAAAATTGATCATACCTTTTTCATCTAAATTAAAATCTCCCTTGAATGATGTATCAAAACTTCTGGATTTATTAACCACTAATAATGCATTATCTAATTTTTTTTCAAAAAAAATTTTTTCTAACTGCTCTAATTCTTTCAAATAAGGCTGAGACCAAATTGTGTCGGGATTAATAACAAAAAAATAATCCTGTTTTATTAGCTTGGAAGCATTAACTATACCACCTCCGGTACCCAAAATTTCTTTTTTTTCAACAACAGAAGTGATTTTAATTTCTAAATTTAATTTATTCAAAAACGAAACTATTTGTTCGGATAAGTAAAAAGTATTAATTATAATTTCTTGAATTCCATAATTTTTTAATAAATTTATTGTATTTTCTAATACAGTAATATCTCCAATTTTTAAAAGAGGTTTTGGTTTTGTCAGAGTTAAAGGATTCAATCTTTTTCCAAAACCGGCGGCTAAAATAATAGCATTTTTAATTTTCATATCGATTTTAGTTTTCTTATTTTTTTTGGAATATATTCGTCTAATATTAATTTTATTTCTTCAAAAGATTCATGCTTGTATCGATGCTCTATTAATTTCCAACAATAAGATATTAATTTCAAGTATTGTTTTTTTTTATCTCTTAAAAAAAGTCTAGAAAAAATTCCTATGATTTTTAGATTTCTTTGAATTGAAAGAATATAAAAGTCTTCTAAGAAATTAATTTTATTTGATTGATTAATTAATGAACTTTTTTCAATATAGTAATCGTAAATTTGATTTTTCAACTTGTTTGAAGTAACTATTCTTACGTCATCAATGAGGGAAACTAGATCGTATGATGGATTTCCAATAATAGCGTCTTGGGAATCGAGAACACCAATTTTATTATTAACACGCATTAAATTAGAAACATGAAAATCTCTGTGCACAAATATATTATTTTTAAAATTCAGCTTTTTATAAATTGCATTAAGTTTTGGTTTTAAAATCTTTTTAATATAAGTTGCTCTTTTTTTTCCTATAACCCTTTTAAGATACCAATTAAAAAAAAGATCAGATTCGGAGTGTAGAATTTTAAGAGAGTATTTTTGAAACTTGTGATTTCTATGAATTGAAGTTTTAATTTTAATAGTAGGCTTAATTTTTTGAATCTTAAACAATAAATCAATTATTTTTTTATAAAAAAAAATTCTAGATTTTTTTTTCTTCATAACTTTATGAAAATTTTTATCTCCAAAATCAGAGATTTCCATAAACCCCTCTCTAATATTAATCTTATAAATCTTTGGAGCTAATATTTTATTCTTAATTAAAAAATTGTTGATTGCCGCATATAATATCAAATTTTTAAACTTTTCTTTTTTTGATACCACTATAACTTTGCTTTTTTTATCATCATAAAATTTTCTAAAAAATTTTCTTGAAGAAGCATCTCCGGCTAAAGCTTTTAGTTTATATTGTTTTAAAATCATAATTTTTCCAATTACCAAAACCTCTTATTTTGATTTCTCTTTTTTTAAAATTATCTAAATATTTAAAATTAATCTCAATCCGATTTTTTGGTTTATGCTTTAATAGCTCTGGCCATTCTATAATAGTAATACTATCATTTTCATCAGAAAATACTCCGAGCTCGCCAATTTCACTACTTTTATTAATTCTATAAAAGTCATAATGCATAATTTGGATAGATTTAATTGAATATTTAAAAACTATATTAAATGTAGGGCTTAAAACTTGACTCAACATAACACCTTTTGACTTTTCAAAATTATTTACTAATGACCTTACAAAAGTTGTTTTTCCAACTCCAATTTTTCCATACAATAAAAGATTATCTCCATTATTTAAAATTTTTGAAAATTTTTTAGATAAAAGTTGAGTATCTTTTAATGATTTTAATTTCATTGTGCTACTAACTAGTAGCGATATGTATCCTGTTTAAATGGGCCTTTCACATCAACACTAATATAATCAGCCTGGTCTTTTGATAATTTTGTCAACTTAGCCCCTACTTTTTCCAAATGAAGCGTTGCCACCTTTTCATCTAAATGTTTGGGTAAAACGTAAACTTTTTTTTCATATTTATCTGAATTATTCCATAATTCTATCTGAGCAGTAACCTGATTGGTAAATGAAGCGCTCATTACAAAGCTTGGATGTCCAGTAGCACAACCTAGATTAACCAGTCTTCCTTCAGCAAGTAATATTATTCTTTTTTTGCTTGGAAAAGTTATTTCATGAACTTGTGGTTTGATTTCATCCCATTTATAATTTTTCAATGCTTCAACTTGAATTTCATTATCGAAATGTCCAATATTGCAAAGTATTGCTCTGTCTTTCATTTCTCTCATATGATCGGCTGTGACTATGTCTTTGTTTCCTGTGGCCGTAACCACTATATCTGCCTCTTTAATCATCTCGTCCATCAGTACAACTTCGTAACCTTCCATTGCAGCTTGCAGAGCACATATGGGATCTGTTTCAGTAACCATTACCCTTGCTCCACTTTGTCTTAATGAAGCAGCACTTCCTTTTCCAACATCACCGAATCCTGCAACGATTGCTACTTTGCCTGACATCATTACATCTGTCGCTCTTTTTATTCCGTCAACTAAACTTTCTCTACAACCATATAAATTGTCAAATTTAGACTTTGTAACCGAGTCATTCACATTAATCGCTGGAACTAATAATGTTCCCTGGGCTTCCATCTTTTTAAGTGCTAGTACTCCAGTTGTTGTTTCTTCGGATAATCCTTTAATATCTTTTAATAAATCTTTATAATCTTTATGCATAAGCGCAGTTAAATCACCACCGTCATCAAGAATCATATTTGGTTTCCAATCCTTCTTTCCTTCAATTGTTTGTTTAACACACCACCAATATTCCTCTTCAGTCTCACCTTTCCACGCAAACACTGGTATACCTGCTTTTGCAATAGCTGCTGCTGCATGATCCTGTGTTGAAAAAATATTACATGAAGACCATCTTACTTCTGCTCCTAAATCTACTAGAGTTTCAATAAGAACTGCGGTTTGAATTGTCATGTGAAGACATCCTAAAATTCTTGCACCTTTGAGAGGATTTTTTTCTTTATACTCTTTTCTTAATGCCATTAATCCAGGCATCTCTGTCTCCGCCAAGGAGATTTCTTTTCTTCCAAATTCAGCCAAATTGATATCTTTTACTTTAAAATCTTTTTCCATAAAAAGTTGTTCTAACAGTTAGAAACATAAATAGCAACTCTACAGATTATTTATGTGGTATACGAAGGAAATTGTATTTCTATCCTTGCCCCTTTTTTTATACGATTTGAAACTTTAATTTTTCCACCGTGAAGTTCAGTAATATTTTTTACTATATTCAAACCTAATCCAGAATGTTTTCCAAATTTTTCTGGTCTGTTACTATAAAATCTTTCAAAAACTTGATTGATATTTTTTTCATTAAATCCTGGACCCTCGTCTTCAACCACAAGGTAAACGACTTTTTCTTTTTCTAAACAACTCACTTTAATACTGCCATTTTCTGGACTAAAAGAAACAGCATTATCAAGTAAATTTGCCAAAATCTGCTCTAATCTACTTTCGACGCCAAAAACTTCGAAAGATTTATTCTTTGATTCTTGAAAAATTTTTATATTTATTTTTTTGCCTAGATTGGAAATGTCACTATTAAAATCATCACAAACGTTTTTAACCACATTGATAAGATTTATTTTCTCCATTTTTGAGCGTGATAAAGATGCCTCGTCTTTTAACATTTGAGAATAATCTGTAATTAATCTTTCTATTCTTTCAATATCATGGGTTATGATGCTTGTAAGTTTCTTTCTTTTTTCTGGATCAGTTGTAGTGTTTAATATTTCCGACGCACCTTTTAAAGAAGCAAGAGGATTTCTAATTTCATGCGCAAGATCAGTAGAAAAAGTTTCTGCAATGTTAATTCTTTGTTGTAAATTTTCTGTCATTTCGTTTAAAGATCTGGAAAGTTGACCCACCTCATCTCTTCTTAAAAAATATTTTTCATGTTTGTCCATTTTTACATCTTTTTCCCTAATCGCTTTAGTATAAAGAACCAAAGATCTTATAGGTTTTAAAATATATTTATTTAAAAAAACTGAAAAAATTAATATTACAATCGCTATTGAAATAACTGTTCTTAAAATAAAATTTTTTCTTTCATCTACCGCCACTAATATATCATTAGCAATTTCTGATACGGCTATATAACCCTTAATATCTTTATTTATTTCAACAGAATTTATAGTAATAACAAAAAAATTATTATTTATACTTTCGGCAATTACTAATTTTTCATTGTTGTTTTGTTTTGAATATTTTTCTAAATAAGTTTTAATATTAAATTTTTCTTTTGTTGAAAAATTAGAATCTTCAATAATACTCGAATTTTCTGCTGATTTATCGATTGCTGTTTCTTCTATAGTTTGACTGACTATGGAAATATCTTCTGCTAAATCTAAAGTATCTGTATCCGCCAATAAATTAAAGTTTAAATCATATAATTGAACACGATCCAAATTTTGAAATAAAAATCTAGTAGAAAGCAAAAATTCTGTGACACTTTCTTTTGTAAATTCAACATTTAATCTATCAATGTGATTTGATGTGTTATTTATAATTATAGAATGTTGATTAGACCTATTTTCTACCAAATTAGGTTTGGTTGTGCTTAAATATAAATAGGTAAAAATACCTAGGACTAGAAAAACAATTAAATTAAATATTAAAAATTTTTTTAAAATTGAACTTAAATTTAAAAAACTAAAACTCATTAACTAATATTCCATCTGTATCCGCTACCATATCGGGTTTCAATTGCCGAAAAATTTTGGTCTACTTTTTTGAATTTTTTTCTTATTCGCTTAACGTGACTATCAATTGTTCTGTCTTCAATTTCAGCATTTTCTTTATAAGCAATGTCCATGAGCTGTGATCTTTCTTTTATGACTCCCGGTCTTTTTGCTAACTCTCTAACTATTAAAAATTCTGTGGTGGTCAACTTCTCTGGCAAGGACTTGCCTTCCCATTCGCATTCTAGCTGATCAGGATCAAGTTTTAATTTTCCATGTTGTATTATATTTTTTGACTCTTCAATATTTGTGTTTTTTTTTCTTAATTGAACTCTAATTCTTTCAATTAAAACCTTAATGGAAAAACCTCCAGATTTTTTTATAAAATCGTCTGCCCCCAATTTTAGACCTAATAATTCATCAACTTCTTCATCTTTAGAGGTAAGAAAAATAATGGGTATTGTTATCTTTTTGCGAAGTCTTTTTAGCAACTCCTCACCATCCATTCTTGGCATTTTGATATCTATAACTGCTAGATCGGGAGGATTTCTAGCAAAACCTACAAGCGCAGACTCTGCATCTATATAGGTCTGAACTTGAAAGCCTTCTGCCTCTAATGCCATGCTTATGCTAGTAAGTATATTTCTATCATCATCCACAAGCGCAATTTTATGATTCATAATCTCCTTTTTCTCATTAACGTTTTCTCACTATAGAAATACTAAATTGTCATAAATTGGGCAAGATTGAGATTAATTTAGTGTGCTTCTTCCCAATTTTTTCCAATATTTATGTCTACAGTAAGTGGTACAGAAAAATTATAAAATTCATTAGAAGATACATCTAACATTATTTTTTTAATAAATTCTGAAACTTTTTTAGAATCTTTATCTAAAACCTCAAAAATTAGCTCATCGTGTATTTGTAATATCATTTTTAAATTAGTTAAATTTTCTTTGTTAATGTACTGAAAAATATCCATCATTGCTAAACGCATCACATCAGCAGCAGTTCCTTGGATAGGAGCGTTTATAGCGGCCCTTTCTTGAAAATTTCGTACGTTAAAATTCTTATCATTTATTCCTCTTAAATAACATCTTCTTCCAAAAATATTTTTCACATAACCATTTTTTCTACAAAAATTTATAGTACTATTCATGTAATCTTTAATTTCTGGAAACTTTTTAAAATATAAATCTAAAAAATCTTTAGCTTCATTATTTGAAACTGCAATTTGCTTCGCTAAACCATATTGGGATATTCCATATATAATTCCAAAGTTAATTGCTTTTGCTTTCCGTCTTATATCTTCATCAACTTTTGAAACGGGAAGATTAAAAACTTGACTAGCAGTCAAAGAATGTATGTCCTCGTTATTTTTAAATGCTTGTTTTAATGCTTTAACATCCGCAATATCGGCCAAAATTCTCATTTCAATTTGATTGTAGTCTGAAGAAATCAGTGAACAATTATTTTCTGCTATAAATGCTTTTCTAATTGCTCTGCCTTCATCATTTTTTACTGGAATATTTTGTAAATTAGGATCACTTGATGCAAGTCTGCCCGTTGAAGTGGCGGCAAGTAAAAAAGATGTGTGAATCCTGCCTGAACTTTGATTAATGTGATCTGGAAGAGCATCGGTATAGGTATTTTTTAATTTAGACATTTGTCTCCAATCCAAAACCAATTTTGGCACTTCATGACCTTTAAATGCTAAATCTTCTAATATAGTGGCGCTTGTAGCAAAACTTCCCTTTTTTGTTTTTTTAAGAGATCCTATTTTTAGCTCATTATACAAAATTTCACCGAGTTGTTTGGTGGAAGCAATATTAAATTTCTTGTTAGAAATTTTAAAAATTTTATTTTCTAATTCATTTATTTTTTTTTCAAAATTTACTGATAGATCTTTTAAAAAATTTGAATTTATTTTTACACCATAAATTTCCATTTTTGATAAAATTTCTATCATGGGTTTTTCGAAAGATTCATATATCTTTATAAGTTTTTCATTAGAAATTCTTTTTTTAAAAACTTCATAAAGTCTAAAAGTAATATCTGCATCCTCTGCCGCATATTCTGTAGCAATTTTTAAAGGAACTTTATCAAAAGTTACTTGCTTCTTTCCTATTCCAGCCACATCCTTGAACGTAAGAGGCTTATGTCCTAAATGAATTTCAGAAAGTATATCCATGCCATGACGATTGTTTCCTGCATCTAGAGTGTATGACATTAACATTGTATCTTCTACTGGATTTAATTTTATTCCATTGCGCAAAAAAATTATCCAATCATATTTAATATTTTGTCCAATTTTTTTTATACTTTTATCCTCCATTATAGGTTTGATTTTTTCCAAAACTTTTTTTGTATTAAGAAAATCTTTACCATCCACAAGCAAAGGTATATAACAAGCTTCGTTTGGAGCTACGCATAATGAAACTCCTACTAAATCTGCATTAATAGGATCTAGAGAGTTTGTTTCTGTATCAACAGCAACAATCCCGTTTTCTTCACATTTATTTAACCAAACGTCCAACTCTTTAATTTCTTTAATTTGCACATATTTCTTTCTGTCAATTTTATAATTTGTTTGTGATATATTAGTTTTATTTTTATTTGGTTCTCCATAATGAGCTATCGCTTGACTTAAAAGTCTATTAAATTCCATTTCTCGTAAAAAACCGTATAATTTTTCCTGAGCTATATTTTTAATTTTTAGACTTTCTAAACTAGTTTTAATAGGAACATTGTTCTTTAACGTAACTAATTTTTTGCTTAAAATAGCTTTATCTTGATTTTCAGTAAGTGTTTGTCTTCGCTTATTTTGTTTAATTTTTTCTACATTTTTAAGTAAATTTTCTAGGTTGTCATATTGATTTATTAATTCTGAGGCGGTTTTAATTCCAATTCCAGGAACACCTGGAACATTATCTGAAGAATCTCCAGCCAATGATTGAACATCAACGACTTGGTTAGGTTTAACCCCAAACTTTTCTTTAACTTCATTAACGCCAATTTCTTTATTTTTAATTGGGTCATAGAGTCTTACGCCAGGCTTAACCAATTGCATTAGATCTTTGTCTGATGAAATAATTGTTACCTTCTTTCCATCTTGGATAATTTTCTCGGCATAAGTAGCTAATAAATCATCTGCTTCGTAATTTAACATTTCTATTGAAGGTAGATTAAAAGCGTCTACTGATTTTCTGATATAATCAAATTGGGGAATTAAATCTTCTGGCGCCTCAGATCTGTTAGCTTTATAATCGGGATAAATATCATTCCTAAAATTTTTTCTAGCAGAATCAAAAACAATAGCAAAATGTGTAGGTTTGTTTTCACTATCATCAGATCTTACTTCTTCCAATAAATTAAACAGCATTTTGCAAAAACCATTTACGGCTCCAGTTGGCAATCCGTCACTTTTTCTGGATAAAGGAGGTAAGGCATAGTAAGCTCTAAAAATATAACCTGAACCATCAACTAGGTAAAAATGATCAATTTTACTTTTACTATTCATAGAATATAGTTATTTAATTGTTAATTATAAAATATTTAAACAAAGATGAACAACAATAATGCATTAGACATAAAGGAATTAACAAAGGTTTATTCAGTTAAAAAAAATCAAAACAAAACCGCACTTAATGGTCTTAGTTTAGAGGTAAAAAAAGCTGAAATTTTTGGTCTTCTTGGTCCAAATGGCGCTGGAAAAACTACCTTTATTAATATTTTGGGTGGAACAGTCCTTAAAACCTCCGGAAAAGTAAACGTGTATGGTTTTGATTTAGATAAAAATTCTCGACAAGTAAGAGCTTGCGTGGGAATTGTTCCTCAGGAAATTCATTTAGATCCATTTTTTAACCCAAAAAAATCCCTAGAATTACAAGCAGGCTTATATGGTGTAAAAAAAAATGAAAGAATTACAGAAACTATTTTAAAACTAATTTCTTTAGAAAATGAATCCAATACATATGCCAGAAATTTATCTGGAGGTATGAAAAGAAGATTGCTTATTGGAAAAGCAATGGTTCATACACCTCCTATTTTAGTGCTTGATGAACCCACCGCTGGAGTAGATGTGGAATTGAGAAAAAAATTATGGGCAAATATATTAGAGTTAAACGAACTAGGAGTTACAATAATATTAACAACCCATAATTTATTTGAGGCAGAAACATTATGTGAAAGAATTGCAATTTTAAATCATGGAAAACTTTTAGCCTTAGATACAACAAATAACTTGATTGGCAAAATAGAAACAAAAAAAGTAATTTTTAAAATAGAAAAAAATAAAAAATTTGAAAATAAAAAAATAAATAATATTGAATTCAAAAAAATTGATGATTCAAATATTGAGGTCACATTTAACAAAAACAAAACAAAAATTGAAGAAATTGTAAATATACTTAAGGAAAAAAATTTAAATCTGATTGATTTTACTTCAAAAGATGCAGATTTAGAGGATGTGTTTATACAATTAGTAAATAATGGCTAGATTTCATTTAAAAAAGTTGTATTCTGTGAGACATGGAAGCAATTAAAAAAATTGAATTAAATAAGGTCGCAAAAATTATTTTAATAACTATACTAGGATCTTTGTTATTAACATTATCAGCAAAAGTTAAAATTCCTTTTTACCCGGTGCCAATGACCATGCAAACTTTTGTGGTATTATTTCTTGGTTTAGCTTTTGGATATAAAGTTGGTTTAGCCACAGTAAGCCTTTACCTTTTAGAAGGAATTTTTGGATTACCAGTTTTTGCTAATTCTCCAGAAAAAGGAATTGGACTAATTTATTTTACTGGACCAACAATGGGATATTTAATTGGATTCTTGATGGCGGTTTATTTTGCAGGGATTAAACCAGATTGGTTTAACTGGAGCAAAAATAAATACTTTGATGTGCTTGGTGTATTTATTAGATTGGTTTTTGCAGTAAGTTTCATATATATTTTAGGTTTGTTATGGTTGGGATATTTAATTGGCTGGGAAAAGCCTATCTTTAAATTAGGAGCTCAACCTTTTTTGTTAGCAGAATTATTTAAACTATTTCTTTTAACAGCTTTATATCCTTGGATAATAAAATTAAATAAAATTATTTAGGCGATCGTTTAGAAAGAATTCTTTGTAAAGTTCTTCTGTGCATTTTTAATCTTCTTGCAGTTTCAGAAACATTTCTATTACACAATTCAAAAACTCTATGAATATGTTCCCATTTCACCCGATCCGCTGACATGGGATTTTCAGGGGGAATGGGCTTGGAATTGGGATGTGCCAAAAGTGCTTTTGCAATATCATCGGCGTCTGTGGGTTTTGAAATGTAATCAATTGCGCCGGCTTTAATTGCTTCTACTGTTGTTGGAATATTTCCATATCCCGTTAACATAATTATTCTGCTTTCCTTTTTTATTTTTTGTATCTCTTTTACTACGTCTAAACCACTGCCATCCTGAAGACGTAAATCCACTACTGCAAAAGAGGGGGTAGAAGTTTTTAGTTGCATTGTTGCCGATTTTACACTCTCCGCTTGAGTAACCTCAAAACCCTTTTTTTCCATAGCCCTAGCAAGTCTTTCTCTTAAGGGAGCGTCATCATCTACAATAAGAAGGCTTTTCTCTTTAAAATCACCTATTTCAAGGCTTTTTTCAGTCAATTTTTGAATCATGTTTTTTTAAATCTCTTCTCTAAAATTCATTTGGCCACTCATCAAAATTTTTCAACAGAACAAATTATGATAACAAATTAATGCTTTACATTACTACTTATTGCTATAAAAGCGAAATTAATAAGTTTTTTTTTAGTTTTTTGTTTAACTAAAAGGGGATAGATGAGATGCAAAAATTTAGTTCTGTTGACGAGTTGGTTAGAAATATTCAACCAGTAGATCCAGTTTATTGCATAAGACCTAATTCAATCAAAACAGCGTGTAGCTGGTTCAAAAAAAATTTTCCTGGAAAGATTTTATACGCAGTTAAAACTAATCCAAATGAAAAAATACTCAAATATATTGTAGAAAGTGGAATTGAAAGATTTGATGTTGCTTCAATTAACGAAATAAAGTTAATCAAAAAAATTTATCCTAAAGCTCATGCTTACTACATGAATACAATTAAAAGCCGTGAGCATATAAAAGAAGCATATTTTAATTATAATATAAAAGATTTTGCTTTTGATTCAAAAGATGAACTACAAAAAATTATTGAAGCAACTGAGAACGCTAAAGACCTAACCTTATATTTAAGAGTTTGCATATCAAATGAACATGCTGAAATAGATTTATCTCAAAAATTTGGAGCACTTCCCAGTGAAGCATTAGGATTATTAAGACTTTCCAAAGGTTATGCTTCGAAAGTTGGCTTAAGTTTTCATGTAGGGTCACAATGTATGCATCCTATTTCATATGCTAAAGGAATCAAAGATTTAGGAAATATAATTAAAAAAACAAAAATAATTCCAGACTTTATAAATGTTGGTGGAGGTTTTCCATCAATTTACCCTGATCTGAATCCAATGCCTCTAGAAAACTATATGAACGAAATTAAAAAAGCCTTTGATGATTTAAAATTAGAAAACAAACCTGAGTTAATGTGTGAACCTGGAAGGGCTATTGTTGCTGAAAGCGGATCTTCAATAGTAAAAATTGTTCTTAGAAAAAAACAAAAACTTTATATTAATGATGGAACGTATGGAAGTTTATTTGACGCTGGCGTTCCAAATTTTGTGCTTCCCACAAGAATGATATCTAATGGAAGAATTACTTCAAAAAAATTAACATCTTACAGCCTATATGGACCGACGTGCGATAGTATAGACTATATGAAGGGTCCTTTTATTTTACCAAATAATCTAAAAGAGGGAGATTACTTGGAGATGGGACAGTTAGGAGCTTATTCATTAACTTTCAGAACGAAGTTTAATGGATTCTATTCTGATAAAATTCTGGAAGTACAGGATAAGCCTATAATGTCAATGTACGAAAAGGACAACTCATCTCGTTATCTTGTTGCTTAAATGAATAACCCAAAAAATTCTAAGTTGGGTCATAATAAAAAGACCTTTCTAGAAAAACCAGTTGAACATATTGATATCACATCTTTTGATTCAAGAAAAATTATAGAATCAATGGATAAAATGTCATTTACATCCAGAGATACCGCTAAGGCATCAAGAATTTTTAATAAAATGTTATCGGATAAAAACTGCACTATTTTTTTAACACTGGCAGGCTCCACTTCTGCCGCAGGATGTATGAAAATATACTCGGACATGATTAAATATAATATGGTTGATGTTGTGGTTGCTACTGGAGCCTCAATTATTGATATGGATTTTTTTGAAGCATTAGGTTTTAAACACTATCAAGGATCACAATTTCAAGATGATAATCAATTAAGAGAAAATTATATTGATAGAATATATGATACCTATATAGACGAAGAACAACTTCAAGCCTGTGATAAAATTATTTGTGACATAGCCGATAATTTAGAACCAAGACCCTATACCTCTAGAGAATTTATTAAAGAAATAGGAAAATACTTAAAAACTAATTCAAAAAAAAAGGGCTCTTTAATTGAAACTGCATATGACAATAATATTCCTATATTCTGTCCCGCTTTTACAGATTCAAGTGCTGGATTTGGACTGGTAATGCATCAAGAAAAAAACCCTAAAAAGTGTATCACCATTGATTCCATAAGAGAATTTAGAGAACTAACTGAAATAAAAATAAAATCAAAATCTTCTGGACTATTTATGATTGGTGGCGGTGTTCCAAAAAACTTTGTACAAGACACTGTTATATGCGCAGAACTTTTGGGTAAAGACGTCGAAATGCATAAATATGCCGTACAGATCACTGTGGCAGATGCTAGAGATGGGGCATGCAGTAGCTCTACTCTAAAAGAAGCAAGTTCTTGGGGAAAAGTAGATACCTCAATGGAACAAATGGTTTTCGCAGAAGCTACTAGCGTTCTTCCTCTAATAGCTAGCGATGCGTATCATCGTAATTTATGGAAAGAAAGACATCGTAAAAGTTTTTCGAAAATATTTGGTTAAACATTGAAATATCTTTCAAACAAACAAGGGTTTCTTGGCGCTGACAACAAGGTTAAAGGTAAAGAAAAAGTTGTCGTCGTGCCTTTTGGAATTGAGAAAACTGTAAGCTATGGAGGTGGCACTAGCAAAGGTCCAAAAGAAATAATTAAAGCTTCTCATCAAGTAGAACTGTTTGATGAAGATTTAAAAAAAGAACCTCATCAATATATTGGTATAAAAACTTTAGATTATTTTCCAATTAAAAAAAATATTGCAGACGCTCTTAAACAAATTGAAAATATCAACAAAAATCTATTGGATAGAAAAAAATTTCCACTAGTTTTGGGAGGCGAACATTCTTTAACACCTGGGGCTATTAGACCTTTTGTAAAAAAATTTGGTAAAATCTGTTTATTACATTTTGATGCTCATGCTGATTTAAGAAATAGTTATAATGGAAATAAATTTTCTCATGCATCTGCAATTAGAAGATGTTTGGACAACCCTAATATAAATGTAATATCTTTTGGTATAAGAAATATTTCTACAAGTGAAGTTCCTTTTCTAAATAAAAATAAAAAAAGAATAAATATATTTTGGGCAAAAGATAAATCTAATTGGAATTTAAATAAATTTAAAAAAATGATTAAAGGTAAAAAAGTATATTTAACTTTCGATGTAGATGGTTTTGATTTAAGTTTAATGCCGGCCACAGGAACCCCTGAGCCCGGAGGTTTGTTTTGGGACGAAACAATTAAAATTATTAAAATTGCTGCACAATTTTCTCATATTGTTGGGGGAGATATAAATGAATTATCTCCCATTAAAGGTTTTGACTCATATAATTTTTTGGTTGCAAAATTGGCTTATAAAATTATTTCTTATGCTTTTGAATTTAAAAAAATTTAAATAGAAATTAAATCTTTTGTATTCCATTTTATAGTCACCATAGCTCCGTTTGTTTTAGAATGCTTAGAAAATTTTACAGTAGCTTTCATTCTTTCAAGAAGAGTTTTCCCAATAAAAGTTCCGAGTCCTAATCCTGACTTGGCATTAATTATTTTATTTTTTGAACGTATATATGGTTCGCCCAAAATATTAAAAATATCTTCCGAAAATCCTGGTCCGTCATCACATATTGTTATTTCGGTAACTTTTTCATTACTTGCTAAAATGATGTTCACAAATGAATTACTGTACTTAACTGCATTACCAATAAAATTTCTTAAACCATAAGTTATCTCTAGTGTTCTTTGAATTTTGGGATTAAGTTCATTTTTTTCAATATTTAATGATAATTTTTTTTCTGAAATTTCTCCAAAAGACCTTACAATTCCATTTAGTAAATCGTTGATTTTTATATTGGTTAAAAAATTATCTTCTTCAAGTTTGTCTTGTGAAATATTTTTTAAAATTTCAGAACATCTTTTCGTTTCAGATAAAAGTAAATTTATATCTTTAGAATATTTTGAATTATCACCTATTTCTTTTTGAAGTTCTTTGGCAATAACCGCAATAGTAGATAAAGGGGTGCCTAGAGAATGCGCCGCTGCTGCAGCTCTCTCACCTATTGATTCAAGCTCATGTTCTTTAGCTAAAATTAATTCAAGTTTATTTAAAGCTTCTGTTCTCTTTCTTGATTCTGAACCAAACCTAGCTCCAAAATATGTTAAAAAAACTAATCCCACAATAACAGCCGTTGGAATCGCATATAAATAATAATTTGGTACATGAAAATGTAAATCGCCAGTATGGGGTAGTGGGTAGTGATTAATGGTTATTATAACTAATGCTAGTATTGTAATAATGGACAAATTAACCGTACTTCTTAAGGTTAAAAAAGTGGACGAAACGATTGCGGGAATGATTAATAAAATCGTAAATGGATTTGTAATCCCGCCGGTTAAATATAACAAAACAGCCAGTTGTAAAAGATCATAGAACAAAAAAATAGTAGATGTATTATTATCTAATTGTTTTTCTTTAATTTTAAATCTCAAGTAAAAATTAGACAGAATGCCAACAGCTATAATTGACAAACATAGAAAAATCTCGAGTTTAAAGTTAAATACAAATTTTACTAAAATTATAGTAAAAAATTGACCTGATAATGCTATCCATCTTAATATTAGGAGAGTTTGTTTATCTAGTTTTATACTATCTTTTGAAGTGAAAACTTCTGAAAATTTCATCCAGAAATCATATATCTAAATTTGATACGTCTAAAGCATTGTTAATAATAAATTCTTTTCTTGGAGCCACATCATTGCCCATCAAAACTTTAATAATGTCTTGATCTTTTTTGGACTTCTCCTTAAGAGAATTAGTGTACCGAACCTGAAGCAAGGTTCTAGTTTCCGGATTTAAAGTAGTTTTCCATAATTCTTCCGGGTTCATTTCTCCAAGACCTTTAAATCTTTGTAAATTCATTTTGGATCTTTCCTCTCTTATAAAATTAGATGTTTGATTTTGATTTTTAGGTAATTTTTTTTCTGCTGTTTGAAGAATAAATTTATCCAAAGCTTTTTCGTCTTTAATGTAGTTTGATTTCTGTCCTTTAGTAATCTTATACAATGGAGGTTGGGCTAAATAAATATGTCCCTTTTCTATTAATTCACTGAAAGGATCATTGTTAAAAAATGTTAAAAGAAGAGATCTAATATGAGATCCATCAACATCGGCATCGGTCATGATTATAATTTTATCATAGCGTAAATCATCTATATTAAAATTTTTTGAACCAGTGCCTAAGGCATTTATTAGAGTAACAATTTCATTTGAAGACATCATTTTTGAAAAAACTTTATTTTGCATATCTTCTTTTGATCCATTTCGAGAAGACCCATTTACATCTGTAAAAGTGTTCAAAATTTTTCCTCTCAAAGGTAAAACTGCTTGAAACTCTCTGTTTCGTCCTTGTTTTGCTGATCCACCGGCAGAATCTCCCTCTACTATAAATAATTCGGTATTTTCTTTACTTGATAATTGACAATCAGCCAGTTTCCCAGGCAAACCTGATAACTCTAGAGATCCTTTTCTTCTTACATTTTCTCTAGCTTTTCTTGCTACATCTCGAGCTACCGCTGCTTTTATTACTTTTTCTAAAACTATCCTAGATACTCCAGGATTTTGATCAAACCAAATTGAAAGTTTTTCATTTAAAATACTTTCAACTATAACTCTAACTTCTGATGAAACCAATTTGTCTTTTGTTTGTGATGAAAATTTAGGATCAGGCATTTTAATTGAAAGAATTCCAGTAAGTCCTTCTCTTATATCTTCTCCTGAAATCGTAACCTTGCTTTTCTTGAGCAAGTTACTATTTGATGCATATTTATTTATAGTTCTGGTTAAAGAGCTTCTAAATCCTAATAAATGAGTGCCTCCATCTTTTTGATAAATATTATTTGTAAAGGCCATTACGTCTTCTGAATAGGCGGAATTCCATTGTATTGAACACTCTATCGAAACATTATTTTTGTTTCCTTGTACATAAATAGGTTTTCTAAAAATTTCCTTACCAGATTTTGTAACCAGCTTTTCTCTATTCTTGTCTTTATTTCCTACAAACTCTACGATTCCTCCTTCATATTTATTATTAAATTCTTTTATCTTTGATCCGCTTTTATCTATAAGTACAATGTTTACACCTTTATTGAGGTAAGCTAATTCTTGCATTCTTTTTTGAATAATTTGTGCACTAAATTTAGTGCCTGAAAAAACATCTTTTGATGGAACAAATCTAATAGATGTTCCTTTTTTGTTAGTTTTTCCTTTTTTTGACAAAGGCTTAATAGTTTTTCCATTTTGAAATTCTATAAAATATTCTTTCCCATCTCTAAATATTGTCAATTCTAATTTTTCAGACAAAGCATTTACAACTGAAACTCCTACGCCATGCAAACCTCCGGAAACTTTGTAAGAATCATGGTCAAATTTTCCACCTGCATGTAGTTGTGTCATAATCACTTCAGCAGCCGAAATTTTTTCGCCCTTATGAATATCAACTGGAACACCTCTCCCATCGTCTTCGACTAAAATAGACCCATCCTTATTGATAACAACTCTTATAGTTTTGCAGTATCCTGCCAAAGCTTCATCGACTGAATTATCAACAACTTCGAAAACCATATGGTGCAAGCCAGTACCATCATCGGTATCACCAATGTACATTCCTGGTCGTTTTCTTACCGCATCTAAACCCTTTAGAACTTTAATAGAATCTGCGCTATATGTATTTGTCATTTGATTTAATGCTTTTTTATTTAATTTGAAAATTGGGATTGTATCATTTTTTTGCTCTTTTAAAAAATGATCCTACATCTATGAGTTAAATCAGCATTGATTTACATCACTGAAATGATGAAAAATATATTTTTAAACTAATTTAAGAGATAATACTAAAAATCTTAAATTTTCATTGGCATAATTATAAAAAAAGTATCCAAATCTCCAGGATCTCGTATTACAACAGGAGAACTAGGATCGTTTAGCGCAAAAATAATTTTTTCGCCCTCAATTTGATTGGCTGCTTCAATTAAATAACTTGAGTTAAAACTTATGCTCATGTCCTCAGAATTGAAATTTGATTTAAGAATCTCAGTTCCGTCGCCGCTATTAGGATTGTTTACAGATAATTTCAAACTTGTTTTTGATAAATCAAATTTAACACCCTCTTTGCGATCAGATGAGACGGCCACAACTCTATCTGCACAAGTGACAAAATCCTTTACGCTAATTTCCAACATTTTATTATTTTTTTTTGGTATCACTTGAGTATAGTCTGGAAATTTTCCATCAATTACTTTTGATATAAGAACACAGTCTTGAAAATTAAATTTTATTTTTGTTTTATTATTAGATATTTTAATCTCTTCATCTCTCCCGGCTAGAAGAGAAGATAATTGAAAAATAGCTTTTTTAGGAAGAATAATAGGCTCAAAATTAATATCTTTATCTAGCTTTACTTTTGAGACTGACATTCTATGACTGTCGGTTGCCACGGCAATCAAATATATTTGGTTGTTCGTTTTTACTTTATGCAAATAAATACCATTTAAATAATGTCGAGTTTCATCATTGGATATTGCAATCTTTGATTTATTAATTAATTTCAAAAGTGATTTGGAGTTAATAGAAAACAAATTCACTTCTGCTTCTTCTTGAGCAAAAGGGAAATCTGAAGAAGGTAAACATAATAGATTAAATTTAGAATTTTCAGATTTTAATTCTAGCTTATTTTCAGAAACTAAACTTAAATTTATTTTTGAACCTGAAGAACATTTTCTTATTATTTCATAGAATATACTTGCTGAAATTGTAGTAGATCCGTTTTTTATTATATTTGAATCTCTTATTTCCTCTACAAAAATAAGATCCAAGTCTGTAGAAGTAAATTTAATACTTTTATCTTGGACCTCAATCAAAACATTAGAAAGTATTGGTAATGTACTTCTTTTTTCAATTATGCCCTGAATATGACTTAGAGTATTAAGCAATTTATCCCTGTCCAAGACAACTTCCATTTAGGATACCTTGAATAACTGATTTTTGATTTGATCTATATCTTGAACATAGGTCTTCTCTTCACTCATTAATTTTTCAACAGTTTTTACGGCATGTATAACTGTGGTGTGATCTCTATTAGAAAAATTCCTACCTATATCTGGTAAAGATTTAGTTGTGTGTTTTTTTGATAAATACATAGCAATATGTCTAGGTCGCACTAAAGATCTAGATCTTCTTGGAGAGAGCATTTCTTTTAAACTTATTTTAAAATAAGAGGCGACGATTGACTGTATTTTTTCAATACTAACCTGTTTATTATTCGTATTTATTATATCTTTTAGAATTAATTTACACTCCGATACGCTAGGAGTTTTATTATAAATTCTACCAAAAGCCAAAATTCGATTTAATGCTCCTATCGTTTCTCTAATATTTACCCTCATTTCAGAAGCTAAAAAACTCAATACATCATCTGACAACTCAATAGAGTCCTTAAATTTTGCTCTATTTTCTTGATACTTAAACTTTAAAATTTCTAATCTTAAATCAAAATTAGAGCTTTGTATATCAACCACAAGGCCGCCGGATAATCTCGATTTGATTCTATCTTGAATTCTATCCAAACTACTAGGAGATCTGTCTGATGAAATTAATATTTTAGCACCTTTATCTATAAGAGCATTAAATGTATGAAAAAATTCCTCTTGCATAACCTCTTTTCCACGAACAAATTGTATATCATCAATAATAAAAACATCAGCTTTCCTAAAAAAATCTTTAAATTTTACCATTTCGTTATTTTTAATTGATTTGATGAAATAATACATAAATCTTTCTGCAGAAATAAACATGATTTGATTTTTTTCTCTCATTTCTAAACCAACGGCATTCAGCAAGTGTGTTTTTCCCATTCCAACACCGCCATAAATAAATAATGGATTGTATTGAGCATCATTACTATCACAAAATTTCTTAGCACTTGAAAATGCTAATTTATTACTTTCGCCAACTATAAAATTTTTGAAACTTTGTTTTTCATCAAGTCTGTTATAGTTTAAAACGGATTCTTCAATATTTCTAATTTTATTAGATTCGTCAAAAGGATTTTTAAGATAGTTTTGATTTGAATTTTTTTTGTTATATTTTTTTTCAATAACTTCTTCAATTTCAAATTCAATTCTTTCTATTGTTTTTTTATCTTGTTTTATAATATCAAGAATTTTATCTGCGTACCTGGAAACAATCCAATCCCTCATAAACCTAGTTGGAACGGTTAAAACTACATAATGATTATATTCTTGTCTAAGTTGAATATTTCTTATCCAGCTATCAAATATTTCTTTCCCAAATATTTTTTCTATTTTTAATAAAATAGTTTTCCAGTTAAGTAAATTTTCAACTAAAGTAGATTCGTTTACTGAGGTTAAAGCTTTTTTTTCCATTTAGAAATTTAATTTTAAGAAACTAATTTGTAATTTTTTTTTTTTACTAAGGCAATATTTAATTTGGTTGTATTAAAAAAAAAAATAAATTAAATCTCTGGGTGAATTTTTTTTTATCATTGGTTGTATCTAAAAAAAAATTATTCAACCTGAGAATATAAATAACTAGATTTAGATTTTTTTTATAAAATTTCTTTTATGTAGTTAATTACCTTAAGTTGAATTGTTGTTAAAAAATTTATAAAAACAAATATCAACTTGAGAGTGTCAATATTTGAAAATTTAAATTTTATTTATTTGATTTGTGATCCGCGAAACTAGTCTCGATGCTTTTGCAAAACTAATAGCTCCAGTTTTGGAAACTCGCATAAGTTGAGAATTCACTTTTGGAAGAAGAGCCTGTGCTTCTTTTTTCTTTTTTGACTGAATTAATACTCTTATCTCTTTTACTAAAGTTCTATATTTGTTTTTTCTAGATCTATTAACTAGGGTTTGTTTTTCAACCCTTCTTATTCTCTTTTTAGCTGATTTCGAATTTGGCATAAATTTTGAAAACTTATAGCTTTGATAGATTTAGATAGCAATAATTATTTTAAATAATTGAGGCATATACACACTTTCTATAATTGGTATACTATTTAGGCTCAATGAATAATTATATGGAAAAAAATTACAATAAAAGAGAATTTGTAAAACAGATTTTTGATAATGTCGCTACAAAATACGACCTAATGAATGACTTAATGTCATTTGGAACGCATAGATACTGGAAAAGAGACTTAATTAATTGGCTTTACCCGGAAAGAAATACCAGTTTACTTGATGCTGCTTGTGGCACTGGAGATATTGCAAAAATTTACTTGGAAAGAGTAAAAAATAATGGAAATGTCGTCTGTTTAGATAACAACATTAGAATGATCAGTGAAGGGAAAAAAAAATTTAAAAGAGTAAAAAACATTAGATGGATAAAAGCTAACACAGAAAAACTGCCTTTCAAAAATAATACCTTTGACTACTACACTATAAGTTTTGGTATTAGAAATGTTTCCGATATTAACAAATCTCTTAAAGAAGCTTTCAGGGTATTAAAATCTGGTGGAAGATTTATGTGTCTTGAATTTTCAAAGATCGAAAATCAACACTTTAATAAAATTTATCAAAACTATTCAAAATTTTTACCTGGTTTGGGAAAACTGATAACTGGAAGTGAAAAATCTTATAATTATTTGGTGGATAGCATTAGTCAGTTTCATTCTCAAGATAAACTTGCAAAAATTATTAAAAAAAATGGTTTCAATCTTGTTAAGTATCGCAACTTATCAGGTGGTATTGCAGCAATACATTCCGGTTGGAAAATATAAATATGTTTAGAAGACTTTATATGCTTATTAAAATAGGTAGAAAGTTAGCTACCTCTGGGGTGACAAATTCTATTTATAAAATCTACAATCCTCCAATTATAATTAAAATATTTTTTAATATTTTAGCTTTAGGGAAAAAAAATAATTTTAATCCTAGTTTGAATTCAAGTGGAGAACAGCTGTGTAAAGCGCTACAAGAAATGGGAACGACTTTTATAAAATTAGGTCAATTTTTAGCTACCAGACCAGACATCATTGGAGAAAATTTAGCAAATGATCTGGAAAAGCTTCAGGATAAACTTCCTCCGTTCAGTTCAGAAAAAGCAAAAAACATACTTAGGGAAGAGCTTGGCAATGATAATTATAATAAGATTGAAAATTTTTCTTCTCCAATTGCCGCGGCATCAATTGCCCAAGTTCATTTTGCAGACATAATAGAAAATAATAAAAAAAAAACTGTAGCCATTAAAATATTAAGACCCGAAATTGAAAAAATTTTTAATGAAGAACTTGATGCCTTTATGTTGCTAGCCTATTTTTTGGAAACTTTTGTAAAAAAAACAAAAAGATTGAAGTTAGTAGAAACAGTATTTTTACTTAAAGAAATTACAAATATAGAAATGGATTTACGTTTTGAAGCGGCCGCAGCAAATGAATTATATGAGAATACTAAAAATGATATCGGTTTTAAGGTGCCAAAAATTTATTGGAATTTTACATGTAAAAAAATACTTTGTCTGGATAAAATTGAAGGCGTTTCTATCCGACAAATACAAGATTTGGAAAGAAAAAATATAGACCTAAAAAAACTTTCAAAAAATATAATTCAACATTTTTTAAAACAAGCAATAAGAGATGGTTTTTTTCATGCAGATATGCACCAGGGAAACTTATTTGTTAACGAAATGGGGGATATTGTGCCTGTAGATTTTGGTATTATGGGCAGATTAGACAAGAATAATAGAAAATATTTAGCTGAAATTTTATATGGATTTATTGTAAGAGATTATAAAAAAGTCGCAGATGTACATTTTGTTGCAGGTTTAGTTCCCAAAAATGCTTCGAGAGATGATTTTGCACAAGCATTGCGTTCTATAGGAGAACCTATATTTGGACAATCTGTAAAAAACATTTCTGGAAGCAAATTATTATCCCAACTATTTGAAATCACAGAAAAATTTAATATGCAAACTCAAACCGAACTTTTACTTTTACAAAAAACTATGGTTGTTGTAGAAGGAGTTGCTAGAAAAATTAACCCAAATACAAATATATGGGAAGTTTCAAGACCAATACTTGAAAATTGGTTAAAAGAAATAAAAGACCCAATAAATAAAATAAGCGAAACAGTAACTCAATCTTCAGAAGTATTTAAAAAACTACCTAATTTTCCAGAATTTATTGAAAAAGCAAACGATGCTATTACACTAATTGCTGAAGGCAAACTAAACATAACCAATAGAAATCCTGATGCTTTTAGAGAGGAAAAAATCAAACTAAAACTCTTTAGAAACAATTTAGTTGGTCTTTTTTTAGTGCTTGTAATTTTTATATTAATAGTATTCAAATAAAAATATATGGAACTTAAACAAAAAAAAATTCTGCTTATAATAGGAGGGGGAATTTCTTCTTATAAAGCATTAGATCTTATAAGTTTGCTAAAAAAAAACCAAGCAATTATAAAAACTATATTAACACCAAATGGAAAAAAATTTGTTACTGAGCTTTCTATTTCTTCTATATCTGAAGAAAAAATTTATTCGGATCTGTTCAGCTTAAATAATGAAAACAGAATGAATCATATATTCTTAGCAAGATGGTGTGATGTAATTTTATACTTGCCAGCTACAGCAAACACTATTTCCAGATTGGCATACGGTAAAGCAGATGATCTTGCATTGACCACCGTACTGGCTTCAACAAAACAAACTATATTAGTGCCCGCAATGAATACGAAAATGTGGCTAAATAAATTTACGCAAAAAAACTTTAGAATATTATTAGAGAACGGTTTTTTAAATATAGGTCCAGTTGAAGGAAGTTTAGCCTGCGGTGAAAAAGGTGAAGGAAGAATGTCCAACCCTGAAGATATTTTAGAATATCTTAAAAATTATTTTTTATATAAAAACATAGCAAAAAAACTAAAACTTAAAGCTTTGGTCACAGCAGGACCAACGAGAGAATATATTGATCCCGTGAGATTCATAAGTAATGAATCAAGTGGAAAGCAGGGTTATGAAATAGCAAGTTCTTTAGCAAACATGGGTATTGAAACCACATTAATATCTGGACCGACTAATTTGCATAAACCATATGATGTAAAACTTGTACAAGTAATAAGTGGAAAAGAAATGTTAATAGAAACTCAAAAACATTTACCAGTAGATATTGCTGT
>Ga0208764_10000244_pt1 | contig 33260 bp, 32 predicted proteins | sample ETNtaG_18_FD_185762 | JGI IMG/M metagenome (GOLD analysis project Ga0208764, IMG submission 185762) | Marine microbial and viral communities from oxygen minimum zone, Eastern Pacific Ocean - ETNP201302SV91 (SPAdes) (version 2) | ecosystem: Environmental > Aquatic > Marine > Oceanic ... | reverse complement strand
TTACAACCCGAAGGCATTCATCCCCCACGCGGCGTTGCTGCGTCAGGCTTTCGCCCATTGCGCAAGATTCCCTACTGCTGCCTCCCGTAGGAGTCTGGGCCGTGTCTCAGTCCCAGTGTGGCTGATCATCCTCTCAGACCAGCTACCCGTCGATGCCTTGGTGAGCCGTTACCTCACCAACAAGCTGATAGGCCGCGAGACCCTCCCGAAGCGCCTGAACTTTCTTCACTCTGTCATGCGACAGTGTGGAGGTATCGGGTATTAATCCGAGTTTCCTCGGGCTATTCCCGTCTTCAGGGCAGGTTTCTCACGTGTTACGCACCCGTTCGCCACTCTCTCAAATGACCCGAAGGTCGAGAGCGTTCGACTTGCATGTATTAAGCACGCCGCCAGCGTTCGTCCTGAGCCAGGATCAAACTCTCCGTCAAAATCTCTGAGCGCCAAAGGCCCTCATTGAAATCAGGTGCTCTACCTCGCCACTTCCAAAGGAAGTTCTTGAGCGTGGTTTTGCGTTTTTGGAGAGCCAGGGTCGGAGGGGCTTCCTCGTTACCTGACTGGCACAAAACATTGCGCCCCTACAAAAAGTAAGGGCACGTTGTCCTTTGTGCGGGTGCCACCTACTTTTTCATTAGGTGGCGGAATTGTTAAGGTCGACGCTACAGGTTCAAGAAAACCCATGCGTCGCCCGCACTGACTTTTTCGTCCTCTCTTCCGTTTTCAAAGAGCAGTGTTCACAACCTCAGGCTGGAACTGCTTCCGGACGGCAAAGCCGGAGCCGGATATTCAACTCTATCTTTTCGAATTCAAATAGCAGAATCCGATAAATAGGGCAGAAGATGAAATCTACCCCTTACCTCCCAAAACGTCAACGTTTGTTTAGATATTTTCGCATATTTTTGCATATTTAATTATCGGAAGATTTATCTTTATTGCCGCTCAAATATTGTGGAAGAATTAATTCTCGACGATAACGAGATTTCTTTGCTTTTTGCCCTTCTGCAGCAAAAGAAAACGTCCACCTATCAGAGTAGATGAATCAAGTTCCGCTGATGTCCTCTTCCCTCGATTCACCGAAACCCCACCTTGTTTCAATAATCGACGGGCTTCACCTTTCGACGCCGTTAAGCCGCTATGGACTAGTAGGTCGATCAATGGCTCGTCACCCTCCAGAAAAGTGCTTTCAACTGGGGTTTTAGGAATAATTCCTTCTAACGCAACGAGCATTTCTGGACTCAAATCACCGGTTCCAAACAATGCAGAAGCCGCTAGTTTCGCTTGCGTTACCGCGTCTGGACCATGAATAAGAGTAGTTATTTCATCCGCTATACGTTGTTGCCCGTAGCGTTTTTCTGGCGATTTCTGGTGTTCATTTACGACTTCAGCTATTTCTTCTAGATCTAGAAGAGTTAACTGCATCAAGAATCTTTGGACATCTCGGTCGTCAATACTCAGCCAATACTGATGAAACTCGTAGGGCAACGTCATCTCTGGGTCAAGCCAGATAGCTCCATCAATTGACTTACCGTATTTTTGGCCATCGCTCCTTGTGATAAGTGGCCATGTCAACCCGTGGACCATTTTTCCATTTCTCCGGCGAACCAGATCGACTCCTTGAGTTATGTTCCCCCATTGATCTGAACCTCCAATTTGCAACTGGCAGTTATATTGATTGTGGAGCCACCAGAAGTCGAATGCTTGAAGAAGCATGTAGGAAAATTCCGTATATGAAATTCCATGCTTTCCCTCCATTCGCGTTCTAACGGAGTCCTTGGCGACCATCTGGTTAACTGTTGCATGTTTTCCGATATCGCGAAGGAAATCAAGAACATTGACGTTCTTGGTCCAGTCATAGTTGTTAACTAATTCAGCTTGGTCAAGATCAACGAGAGACTCCAATTGGTTGCGAATCCCGGAAATATTCATTGCGAGAGTCTCTTCATCTAGAAGGTTGCGTTCTTCTGAACGACCTCCGGGGTCCCCTATCATTCCTGTCGACCCACCTATAAGCACTACCGGTTTGTGGCCCGCTTCTTGGAATCTCCGAAGCATCAGAACTCCAATGAAATTCCCAATGTGCAAACTAGCCGCAGATGGGTCAATGCCATGATAAAGGGTTACTGAATCGGTAGATAGGAGATCAACCAACGCCTCCCTGTCTGTAGTGTCCTGTACCATTCCTCGTTGTTCAAGATCAACGAGAAGATCTGCTTTAACCATACATTGAACCTTAGGCCTGTTTAGAGCTTTAGCGAGTGATTTTCCAAAGACTCTGGTCGTCTTTTCATTTGGGCATTTGGCAAATCCGTTTCAAGGAAGCAATGCTTACTACCACAGGAGAGTTCTTATGGATAACAGTTCGGATGGCAATATTGTCTACAAGAGGTGGACCGTCTGGAGGGTTGTTTCCCTATTGTTGCTTCTATCAATAGTTACCTTTTGGGTATGGGCCTTGTCTCCTCTAGCCCCACAGGGCCACCCAGACAAACTCGAAGACCCAACCTTTGCTAAGGCCGCCAAGACATTTTGCATAAACGCAGAAAATTCAATTGAAGATTTACCTCTGGCCTTAACTTCAGAAACCCCAGATGAACGCGCTGAACTCATAGATGAGGGTACCGAAATTTACAGAGACCTCCTTGAAGCCCTACTTGCAATAGCCCCTGATTCAGGTACTAATGATGGGAAAATCGTACAGTTGTGGATAAAGGATTATGAAATCTACCTAAACGACAGAGACGTATACGCAGAAAAATTTAGGACAGGCATAGATGAAGCTTTCACAGTTTCCAAAAAGGGGAACAGATGGGTTACGGAGCCCATAGATGAATTTGCAAAAGCTAACGACCTTAAAGAATGCATGATTCCGCTGGACGTCTGAAAGCTACCCCTTGCTCTCTTCGAAGCTAATTTCCCAGTCCCAATTAAATTCTCCCACCCCTACACGATATTTTTCAAGAACATCAGGCCCACATGCTCCAGTTCCTAGCCCTCGAAGAGCTCTGTCGATATGCACCTCGATAGTGTCTCTTACCGCAAGGTCAGAAATTGTTTGTGCAGAAGTTAAGTCAACATCATGATGAAAACGCGCCGAGAAGGAAAAAGGGGTTGAGGACGTAATACGCATCTGAAGACCACTCTTCTCTTCGAGAGCAAACCACCGTGTGTGTTGATGAGCCCCATGTTCTTGTGGAACTACATATTGGTGATACTGATCTGTTACTCCTGACTCCCAAACTCCTATCATTTGGGAACGGCAACGGTCAGGGTATGACTCATATGGTCCCCTCCCGAACCACTTCAGCAACTCAAAGGATGCAGGTACCTCAAACCGGATCCCAACACGCGGTATGTCGACCCACTCATCCGGTATGTCGATCCGTTCACTTATACATATCCCGTTTTCCGTCAAGGAATAGACGGAATAATGGAGTGCAGAATTTAATCGCCCACGGATTTCCTGCTCAAACGCAAGAAGCACAGATCCATCACCCATGCTAACGCCATAGTTTCTCGGGTGAATTTCTAAACTATCGAGACCTTCTTCAATCCACTTCTGCCGAACCCCTGAAACTCCCGCCATCCAACCCTGTTGAACGCCATCATTATCCGTCGGAGCTCGCCAAAGGCAACCAGTGGGAAGGGCTGCCATCATAGAACGCCCTTCATAGTCAATGTCCGTAAGAAAACCAGACTTACCCACTTCAACTGAAATTGACCCAATCTCATACCTTGATACCTGAGTCGTTCGCTTATCCTTTTCCAGAAGTGGCAGCTCAACAGGGATTGATTCTGGCTGATTCAGCACAATTTGATCCCAGCTTACGCGGTGACCAGCACCTGCCCACGCAGCATCTTCATCTAAATACCAGCAAAAGGTAAGGACTACCTCTGTAGACGAATCAACATCGTAATCAACTGGTAAAGGAAACTTTCCTGATTCACCAGGTCGTAAGTTGACATCTAATTCTCCATACTTAGACACCTCTCCATCTTGGAGAAGCTCCCAACGGCAACTCACACCTTCTAAATCTGTAAAGACCTTCCGATTCTCAATAATCAATGTTTCGCTATCCGTCGACTGGACAGTTACTGGTCGGCATGCCCACATGTATTCCACAAGGGCAGGATGAGGCTCTCCTGTAGGGTCAGTGAGCCCATTGATGCAGAAATTTGCGTCATTTGGGATATCCCCAAAATGGCCTCCATACGCCCAAAACAATTGGCCATCCTCATCATGTTCTTCCAACCCCTGATCACGCCAATCCCAGACAAACCCCCCAGCTAATGCAGGATAGGAATAGAACGCATCAACGTACTCTGCTATCGACCCATTAGAGTTTCCCATAGCATGCGAGAATTCACAGAGAATCAACGGTCGTTCATCTCCCCCCTCATCTTCAGCCCATTCCGCCCACTTGGTTATTTCCTCAATAGGGGTATACATGGGACAAACAACATCAGTTACGAAGCGTTCCAATTTTTCAGGAGTTCTTTTGCTGTTTTGATACCCATTACCCTCATTGAGCGAGAACCGGCTTTCCAAGGCTCCTTCGTATTGAATAAATCTTGTCGGGTCGCTCATCCTGACCCACCCAGCAGCTGAAACATGCGGAGGGCCGAAGCCTGACTCATTACCCAAAGACCAGCCAATTACCGAGGGATGATTTCGATCTCGCTCAACCATTCTCTTAGTTCGTTCTTGAATGGCATTGTGATAACGAGGATCTAGAGCTAAGGACTTTAACCTTGCGTGGGATTCACAGTTCGCCTCATCAATAACATACAGACCGAGTTCATCGCATAGATCCAAAAGATGGGGGTCATTAGGGTAATGAGCTGTTCTAATCGCGTTTATGTTGTGCTGCTTCATAGTTAGCAACTCTGATTTCATTTCTTCTTCAGTAAGCGTTTTCCCAGTTATGTGGTGATGATCATGCCTATTAACTCCATGCATAATGACTGGCTTTCCATTGATCCGCAATTCCCTCTCTGCTACCTCCACGCGACGGAAACCGATTTTTTGGGAAATCACTTCCCGTAACGTTCCAGAAGCGTCCACTAGCGAGATATACAGAATGTACAAACGAGGGGTTTCTGTAGACCACGCATCTACGGAAAGCGAAGGGAATTCGAAATCACAGCAGAATCCTTCAAATTCGTATGCTGCGAGCAACTGATCTAAAGGTGATCCAGAAATCTTTTTCGGAGCGGCAAGAGCATCCTGCTCTACGATCAAACCTCCAGAAAAGTCTTCGAGTCTTACACCTATAGTGAAATTCTCACAGGGGCCAGAGAAAAAAACGGTACCGCTTGCCGACCCTTTCATATTATCTGGGTCATAGTCTGCCAAGACGTGAAGGTTCGCTATGTGAACATGCTCTCTCTGTTCCACAAAGACTGACCGGTGGATACCTCCATGGAACCAGTGATCTTGGTCTTCAATCCAGGTAGCGTCACTCCAACGAATAACCATAATTGAAATACAGTTACCTGTTTTCTCAATGTACGGAGTTAAGTCAAACTCACTTGAAAGTCGGCTGTCCTTACCTAATCCGACAAATGACCCGTTGCACCATACCAAAAGTAAGCTTTCTGCTGCTCCAATTTGGATAGTTATTTGCTTTTCTCCCCAGTTAGCCGGCAAATCAAACATTGTTCTATAGAGCCCTGTCGGGTTTTGTTTAGGAGTTTCGGGCGGTTCCAGACCTTCCCAAGGCATCACAATGTTTGTGTAATGAGGAAGGTCATCAGTTCTTTGCCGAGTCCACACTCCAGGGACCACAATTTGGTCCCAGTGTGCGTCGTCAAAATCCCGATCGGCCCAAGACTCAGGGGCGTCATTGGGGGTCTTGAGAAGTTTAAATTTCCAATCGCCGTCAAGAGATACTTTCATGGAGGAGCTTTTACCTTCTCTTGCATCTTCTATGCTCTCATGTGAAGACAACGGCACTCGCATCGGTAGACGATTTAGCTCAGTGAGTTCAGGGTTGAAAATCGCTTCAATTGGTAAGGGAAACACTTTTACAGTATGCCTTGAAATGCACTTCTGATTCCTTATCTAATCCAGATGGTGGTAAAACATTGAAATGGATTTAGATTCTAACGCAATCGATTACGTTCTTTCGACAACTAGATCCGTCAGGCTGAGACTTGACTTCGAACGCGAAGTAGACCCTCAAATCATCTTGGACTGTATCGATATCGCGGAACAGGCACCAACAGGTGGGAATAGGAGCAGTCGGAGGTGGATAATCGTTACCGGAAAATCACAGAAGGAAAAAATCGCAGACCTCTATCTTAAAGCTGCAGGAAATTGGATGATCCAAGCGAGGGATCAACTAGCTGGAACCGGCCACCCGAATGAAAAGATGATGGAATCTGCCGCGTATTTAGCTGAGAATTTGGAGAAAGCTCCGGCGATCGTCATCCCGACGATTATCGGAATCCATGACAACTCTGGAAAACCCGGACTTTTTGACTCAGTTATCCAGAGCGCTTGGAGTTTCTGCCTTGCCCTCAGAGCGCGCGGGTTAGGAAGCGCTTGGACAACGGCAGTACTAAGTGAACAAGATGAACTTAAAAGAATCCTCAGTATCCCTGATGAGGTTACTGAAATCGCGCTGCTGCCTGTTGCTTGGACAAAAGGGACAAATTTCTCAAAAGTTCAACGAACTCCGGCACAGGACATATCCTATTTCGATAGTTACGGAATAACTTTTGAGAATCCTTCGAGTTCACCGATTTCTTTCTCTGATGGGCCAGGTGTTTCAGTCGAGGTAGATATCGACGCTTCGGTCTCGAACGTCTGGGATGTCGTAACCGACATAAATTTTCCTGCAAGGTACTCAGATGAATTTGTTTCAGCCGAATGGAATGATCAGACTGAACGGATAGCTCTCGGTTCGAAATTTCAAGGCAAAAACCAGAACGAAAATATTGGTGAGTGGACAGTAGAGTGCACGGTTGACGAATACGAAGAAAAACGTGTCTTTGGGTGGTGCACTGGCGACACCTCCTCTCCTGGTGCTCGATGGAGATACGAACTCGAATCATTCGGAAGTTCGGTGCGGCTACGTCATAAAGCTCTTTTAGGGCCTGGACCATCAGGACTAACTAGAATCATCGAGCAGCATCCAGACAAAGAAGAGCAAATAATTATGAACCGTGCAGCTTCACTCAAAGCAAACATGGTGAAGGTTCTTGAAGGAATAAAAGATTATTTAGAGATTTAATCTTCAATTCGTTCAGTTTCCGGCAACCGCACGAGTGGGATCTTCCGGCTTGTTCTATCTTGGTAGTCCGCATACCAAGCTCGGTCTGCACATAACTGTCCCCAAACAATCTCATACTCTTCTCCTTCAAGTATTTCGGGTTCAGACCAGAACTTGCCATCCTGAACTTGGCACAGGAGTCTCGGATTCGCTTTTTTATCACGAAGATTGACGAACCAAGATGGACTCCTGTCAGCTCCAGCGAAGGAAGCAACGACAATCCGGTTTCCATTTCGATCTTTCCAGATTGGAAGTGCTACCTTATGGCGATTTCCTGACTTTCTTCCAATTGTTGTCAAGAGGACATGGTGCATTCCTGCTTGTACCCACACCATGTCGTCATTAGTCATCTCCATAGCCTCGACATGGACTTTGGTAAGGTCCACAATGTCGTTATGACTCGGGGTCTCCCAGATCTGTTCGACATACTGATCTGTTGATTTAGGACCTTGTCCAGCCATATTTCCTCCTTCAGCTATCGAAATCTAACCCAAAGAGGTTGATAGCATTACCGCGAGCTATCTTATAGATCTCGTCTTGCCCTAGATGTCCAAACAACTCTTCAGCGACTGTACGAGAATTTGGGAAAGTTCCATCTTGATGTGGATAGTCAGTTTCAAAGAGGACGTTATCGACACCGATCTGATCAAGGAGTCCTATCCCTACCGTGTCCTTGAAAAAACAGCTATGCACATGCTTACGGTAATAGTAGGAAGGAGGCTTAGGAATCCTATTCTCCCCTTGTGCCCATTGGTGTGTATGCCACGTATCGTCAGCACGTTCGATGAAATATGGGATCCAACCAATCTGGCTTTCAGCATAAAGGAGTTTTAGGTTAGGGAATTGCTCAAACTTCCCCGAGAATATCCAGTCAATCATTGATGCGGCACTGTTACAGACAATCAGATTCGCTGTTACAACGGTTGGGGCTTCTGGCGATGTTTGAACCGTTCGGGTTCCTGATCCGATATGCATACAGATAACGGTTCCGGTAGTTTCGCAAGCCCGAAAGAATGGGTCCCAATGGTCCCCATGAATTCCGGGCTGACCTAGCCAGGATGGAAGTTCAGACCAAGCTACAGCTCGGCAACCTCGTTCCGCTACTCGATAGATTTCTTCTGCAGCGAGTTTAGGATCCCAAAGAGGGACTATACAGAGCGGAATCAGGCGACCCCCGCTATCTCCGCACCATTCATCAATCATCCAGTCGTTGTAGGCTTGCACACACAGCAAGCCCAGTTCAAGATCATCAGCTTCAGAAAAGATCTGTCCGCAGAATCTTGGGTAGTTCGGAAAGCAAAGCGATGCTTCCACATGGTTGAGGTCCATGTCAACAAGCCTTGCTTTAGGGTCGTAACAACCATCTGCTATATCGTCGTATGTTACCCCCTCCATAGTGACTTCTTCAGGGGGTACGCCAGGACATGCAACCATTTGCTTAATTTGGTAGCGTTTGTTTTCAAAATGCCACCATGACGCCATCTTTTCTCCTGTCCCCGGAGTTTCCACCCACACGCCGTCGTCTAAGGTCATTTCTCCTTGAGGGGCAACAACTATTTTAGGTGCCAGCTCCTTGTGTTTTGAAGGAACTCGGTCCTGCCAAACGTTGGCAGGTTCTATGACATGGTCATCTGCGCTAATTATTTTGGGGATCATTAGTAATATCTTAGGTTGTTGTTCGGTCTTTGCATAGCTTGCGGCAACTCCCTACGGGGTTGGAGGGAAGAAGAGTTATGTTCGCGTGCTCATAATTACTCCAAAGCACATCTCATCGTCGCTTCCATCAGCCCACAGCACATACCTTGGTTCAGCATCTGGCGGCCTTAGCGAACGGTCCCATGTGCATTCCAAACGGATAACGTCACTGGGTTTTATTGTTATTTCTTCGATTGGGTCGTAGTTAAATTGCCACTCAAAGTCCCATTTGGGAATATCAAGGAGGATACGCTCTTCAGGGGTGTCAGGGTTGAGGGTCATCCTAAATGTTGTTCCAATGCCGTGCTGGTGGCCGAGAACCGAAACGACCTTTCCGGAGAATCTAGCCGATTGATCACAAGTTGATGAAGCATAACCATCAGTCATATGGGCAAAATCCTCTGGACTGTAGCCACACAAATCTAAGATCGTGTCTGCTTGCACTCCTTCTCCGTCATAGCTGGCCAGTCGGTCAACAAGTGATGCCTCGCGATCACATAGCGGCCCGGATTCAGTTGTGGAACAAGGTATTTCTGCTGGGCTGAAATATTGAACAAGCTCGACTGGGCTTATAGCTTCGTCTGTACTCCAATTTGCTCGGAAAGAAGAATTATCTGCCGGAGCTTCGACGTCATAGTGGTAATGGATCTGCATTACGAAAAAATCACCCGGTTCCATGACCAGACCGTGCCCATTCTGGTATTCGACCGCCCCAGTTCCGGGCCCCCAGAGCGTAATCATTTGATTAAGCGTGCCTATTTGATTCCCTCCAAGTCCAGTGCCTCCAAAGCAGCTCCAGCCGCCTTGCCCATCAGAAAAGTTTTTCTGATCAGCTGCTTCTCGAAGGTCTTGCGGGACTCTGTATCCGACCAGATGGTGGACAACTTCCGTTTGATCGGGAATGAATTCATATCCAATGAGGAATTTACGTTCAGTGAGTTGAGGATCATAGATAAAGCAACGATATTCGTCGGTTTGGCCCTTATCTCCGTCGTAGTTTCCTATTGGAAAGATTTCCTGATCATAATTTACAAGATGGTTAACTCCTTCAGCAGCAGTAATTTTAGTTGCTGGATCTATATCAACGGCGCCACCGGATCGGGTCCATTCGATAACTGCATCCCGATCTTGCTGGCTCAAACTCCAATCATGCTCGAATGGGACACTTAAGTCAGAAGCTGGCCACGGAGGCATAACCCCTGCTTCGACAACTGCTGCAACTGCAAAAGCATTCGCTGACACATCAGAAGCAGTTTCTAGAAGCGCGTGTGTGGTTCCAGGGCCATCTCCAATGTGGCAACGTGCGCACGATGACTCAATTATTGGAAGAATTCTGTCTTCGAAACTGATCACCTCTATTTGTGAACTCTCTTCCTCCACTGCACTTGAAGTTTCTTCTGGAGTGCTTTCAGCTTCCTCCTCTGTGGTTGCTTCAGAAGCTGCCACCTTCCCTGTTTCTTTCTCAGAATTTGAAGTCTCTTCGCTATCCCCACATGCGAATATCACAATTGATAGAAGCAGTAGAGCAAATAGGTGGAGCTTTTTATGCACAATGACCATGAGGTGAGTGTAGGGCTGCTTCCGGCTTTGGGGACGACAATAGCTTTGCAATCATATTTTACTATTGTAATCAGCTAGTTTCATTAGCTAGTTGGAGACCTACTCGAGCTAGGCGTTGAAGCCTCTCCTCTCCGGAAAGTTTCTTTAACTCTTCGAGCGTCACCCATCGCATATCTTCACTTTCGTGGTTACGTCTTATCACTGCGTTCTCTGGTGCTAGCAAAAGGTATGTCAGGTCATAGTGGAAGTGTTCTTTTTCATTTCCGTACTCTGGGATTTTATGCACATCGCAATCTATCGCATTGCTCCAAAGAGCTAGCCCCCTGATACCCGTTTCTTCAAAGGCCTCCCGGTAGGAAACATTGGACAAGTACCCTTCACCATCTGCATGGCCACCTGGTTGGAGCCATATCCCGAGCTTTTTGTGAAGCATAACGAGAACACGCTCCCGTGAGTTTTCTACTATAAGTGCTGACCCGGTTAAGTGCCCTTCAACACACGTTCGGTGAAGCGCATCATTATGGGCTCTCATGAACTTCAGTATTTTTTCGCGTGCTTTATTGGACTCGGGTGAACTAGATAGTGCATTGCGAACTTCTTGCTGCGCTTGGAGAATTGACCCGCCTGAAGGAAGTTCAGACCTATGGAAAGTACCAATTGACATTTTTCGAAGCTTAAGCCGTTATGTCTTCTGCAGGAGCCGACAAGTGGTTACGAAGTTCTTGGGGGATAGGGATAGGTCGATAGGTCTCATGATCTACGCATACATAAACTACTGATGCGATGAAGGCAGGCTCCTCCCCTACTTTCCCCTCAAAAGAGCCTACAAAACTTGTATTTCCCCAGCTCTCAACTCCACATTCGATTTGTAATTGATCAGCGAACTTTACCGGAGAGTGCCATGTAATCTCAGCTTTCTTGACCATTACTTCCCAGCCATATACATTTTCAAAAGCTTGATCCAGGCTCCGAAGCCAACAGTCAAAGGCATCGTCGACGAAAGTCAGATAATGGGCATTGTAGACGACTCCCTGCATATCGCAGTCAACATACCTGATACGGACCCCGTGGGTATAGGTCAAAGTTTCCCCTCATCGGCATCAATCTTATTTTGAAATCGTACGATTTGTTCTGCAAGTTTTTCCAGGCTTGCAGAACCATGAGTTTGCTTACTATTGAACAGATTTTCCTCGTCCAACAAAGACACCGCCTCCTCTCCTAGGCTTTCATGTTCGGAGATCAGGGTTTGTAGATCTATCCCTTCCGAGATAGACCTCGCTACCAATTCTCCAATGATCGCATGCGCCTCCCGAAACGGTGTACCGCGCTGGACTAGCCATTCTGCTAAGTCTGTAGTTGCTAAATACGGCGATAGGGCCTGTGTCCGCATCTGTTCTACCTGAAATGTCGCTGAGCTAATCATTCCTGTAATTGCGGGTAAGATTTTCGACACTGTATCAACCGCATCGAATAACGGCTCTTTGTCCTCTTGAAGATCCTTATTGTACGCGAGTGGAAGACCTTTTAATGTTGTTAAGAATCCTGTGAGGTTACCGACAAGCCTTCCAGACTTCCCTCGCGCTAGCTCTGCGATATCTGGATTTTTTTTCTGTGGCATCATCGAAGACCCTGTTGAGTACCTGTCAGAAAGTTCCATATACCCGAATTCTGAGGAGGACCAAATGATAACTTCCTCTCCTATACGCGAAAGATGAATTCCGAGAAGAGCAAGGGCGTATAGCGCGTCCGCCACAAAATCTCGATCAGAAACAGCGTCGATGCTGTTATCAAATACCCGTGAAAAACCTAATTCTTTCGCAACACTATCAACGTCAAGGGGTATTGATGATCCAGCTATAGCCCCTGCCCCGAGTGGTGAGACATCCATTCGCTCGACCGCTTCCAGTAATCTTTCGACGTCCCGAGAAATCGACCAACCATGGGCTAACAGGTGATGCCCTAAGGGCACAGGCTGTGCCTGTTGAAGGTGCGTGTACCCCGGAAGAACTGCCCCACTGGCCTCCTTTGCTTTTTCGAGTAGCGCCTTTTGGAGAGAAATAGCCATGCGCGCCACATCTCCGAGGGCTTGTTTTGTCCAAAGCCGTAGATCAGTGGCTACCTGGTCGTTTCTGCTTCTCCCCGTATGTAGGCGCGCTCCTGAAGGGGTAATCTCGGTCACTCGCCTTTCAACATAGGTATGTATATCTTCATCGGTTGGAAGGATCTCTAACGCTCCGATTCGAATTTCTTTCTCTACCTCACCGAGTGCAGATAGAACGTCAGAGAGTTCTTCCTCGGAATAAACCCCGACCTCCTGTAGCATTTTCGCATGCGCACGGGAACCTTCGATATCTTGCGCGAATAGCCGCATATCATACCAAATACTGTTATTGAGCTGCTGTAACTCATCTGCTGCATGCTCAAGGAAACGTCCTTGCCAGAGTGTCTTATTTTCTATCTCGTCAGAATTTTGATTCATTTTTCTGTCTTTCTTCTTGCAGAGTTTTTATTTGCTGGTTCGCTTTGATGCCAATGTCCTAAGCCGCAAAGCGTTCAATTTTATAAAACCACCGGCATCAGCTTGGTCGTAGACGCCTTCGTCATCTTCAAAGGTCGCAATTTTTTCATCGAAAAGTGAGTCAACACTTCTCCGGCCAACAACTTCCACATTCCCTTTAAAGAGCTTTAATCTAACGTCTCCGTTTACATAGAGTTGGCTATGGTCAATTGCTGCTTGAAGCATTTCTCGTTCTGGACTCCACCAATAACCGTTATAGATAAGACTTGCATATCTTGGCATTAACTCGTCTTTTAGATGAGCTACTTCTCTATCTAGTGTCAAGCTTTCGATTGCTCGATGTCCTTTGAGCATTATGGTTCCACCAGGAGTCTCATAAGCTCCTCGTGATTTCATTCCTACAAACCGGTTTTCAACTATATCTAGCCTCCCGATACCATTCGATCCTCCTAGCTCATTGAGGGTAGTAAGAACTTGGGAAGGCGTCATTGGCACACCATCGATAGCAACAATGTCACCACCTTCATAACTAATTTCTACAAATGTGGCTTCATTCGGTGCCGCTTCGGGACTTACCGACCAACGCCACATCTCTTCTGGGGGTTGAGTCCATGGATCTTCTAGGGGTCCCCCTTCATATGAAATATGCAGAAGGTTTGCATCCATGGAGAAAGGCGACTCTTTACCCCTTTTCATTTCAATTGGAATACCATGTTTTTCGGCATAAGCCATAAGCGATTCACGAGATCCAAGGTCCCATTCTCTCCACGGTGCGACGATCTTTATCGATGGATCCAAGGCATATGCGCCAAGTTCAAATCTCACCTGGTCGTTGCCTTTTCCGGTAGCTCCGTGGCTTATCGCATCTGCTTTGGTTTCTTTGGCTATTTCAACGAGTCGTTTCGCTATAAGTGGTCTTGCGATTGAAGTCCCAAGAAGGTACTCGCCTTCGTAAATAGCATTTGCCCTAAACATAGGAAATACAAAATCCCGAGCGAATTCTTCACACAAATCTTCGATGAAGATTTCACCCTCGGGAACTCCCATTTGTAGTGCTTTCGTTCGGGCAGGTTCGACTTCCTCACCTTGTCCTATATCTGCTGTAAAGGTAACGACTTCACAACCATAGGTATCCTGAAGCCATTTCAAGATTATTGAGGTATCAAGGCCTCCTGAGTAAGCCAATACGACTTTATTTATATCTGATTCTAATTCCATATCTTTATTCCAATCCTGCTATTTCTCTAAGCGAATCTGCTACAGCGCTTCCACTGCTTCCTTCATTCGTAACGACCATGATGGTGTCATCACCTGCGACTGTCCCCAATATTGTGCTCACTCCAGCTCTATCAATAGCTGAAGCTACTACATGAGCTGACCCTGGAGGTGTGCGCATCATCACAATATTTCCAGAAGAATTCACATCGACAACCCATTCACCCATCACTCTTTTTAGATGGTCTTCTGGAAGATGTTGTTCGGATGGAAGTTCAGGGATTGCATAGATGATCTTTCCGCCGCTACCGCGAACAGTGACGGAACCCAGTTCATCCAAATCCTTTGAAATAGTTTTCTGGGTCGTTTCGATTCCTTCTGCTTTAAGTAGCTCGACTAGCTGGCTTTGTGACCTCACTGACTGTTCAGCTAATAATTGGACGATGACCTGTTGGCGTTGTCTTTTCGTAGTCACTTGTTATTCCCCTCTTGAAAAAGGTGCAATAGAAAACCTCTCGCTGCGTGCATTCGGTTTTCTGCTTGTTCCCATATTCTGCTTCTATCACTATCAAGGACTGACCGCTCTACTTCCTCACCTGGATGGGCAGGTAAGCAGTGCAAGAAGATGCTGTTCGCAGCTGCTAGGCGAAACAAACTATCTGTAACTGTGTACCCATCGAAATCTTTCAATCTTTTCTCTCTCTCCTTTTCCTGCCCCATAGAGGCCCAGACATCTGTGTAGACGACGTTTGCATCTCGTACGGCTTCTATTGGATCCTCAGAAATAGATACGTTAGTTCCTGTGTTCCCAAGCATTTCTTCATCAGATTTCGAGAATCCGTACCCTGCTGGGTGGGCGATGTGAAATTCGATACCTACCTTACCGCAAGCGACTGCAAGTGATCGGGCCACATTATTGGCATCCCCGACATATGCGACGATACAACCCTCGAAGGTGCCAAACTCATCCCATATAGTTAATAGGTCAGCGAGGGCCTGCAGAGGGTGTGACTTATCTGAAAGCATATTAACGACTGGAGATTTTGCAGCGTTTGCAAGTTTTTCTACTGTTGAATGTGAGAATACCCTTGCTCCGATCAATGAGTGGTAGCAAGACAGAGTTCTAGCGACGTCTTCAACACTTTCGCGTGCTCCAATTCCTACCTCATCTGGACGGATGGTAATTGGGTGTCCTCCGAGCTGAATAATTGCCATCTCCATCGAGTTCCTTGTCCGATTCGATGGCTTCTCAAATAAAAGGGCTGCCCCTTTGCCATGGAGTACTTGGGGAGGATCTCCCATTTGTGACAATTTAATTATTTCTGCAATAGCATCAGCGGAAAGATCATCGATTTCAAGAAGGTGGTTGGGCATGGAGAACTCCTTTCAAAATGCTCATGGCTTCATCTACATGTTCCATTGAAGTTGATAAAGGTGGGGTAAGACGAATAGCTGTGGGGGTTATCGGATTAACCAACAGGCCCTTTTGGGTAGCTTTAGCAGCAACTTCTGCGCTGATCTCCCCGTCGAACTCTGCAGCAAGCATGCCCCCCTTCCCTCTTACTGAAATAACTCTTGGTAGGTCTGCAAGAGCCTGGGAAAGAACGGCCCCTAGAATTTCAGCTTTCTGTGGATAGTTGTCTCTTTCCATAATCTCTAAAACTTTTCGTGCTGCTGCTGTCCCGAGTGGATTCCCCCCATATGTACTTCCATGGTCACCAGCTTGAAATACGGAAGCAATTTCGGCCCTGGCCCAAACAGCTGCTATGGGGAAACCGTTACCGAGGGCTTTAGCTATGCAAACGACATCGGGCTGCACCCCGAAATGTTGAAAGGCGAACCATTTCCCAGTCCGACATAAGCCGCTCTGAACTTCATCCACCATAAAAAGTAATTCGTTCTTAGTTGAGATCGACTGGATAAGCGACATGAACTTTTTGGTACTAGGCCAAACTCCCCCTTCACCTTGAACAGGTTCAACATGGATAGCTGCTGTTTCTGACGTGATTATTGATTGTAGAGAGGTTTCATTATCTCGCTCGAAATGGGAGAAGCCTTGTGGCATAGGCGCGAATGGCTCATGTTTTAGGGGTTGACCGCAGGCAGCTAGTGCTGCAAGAGTTCTCCCATGGAAGGAACCTGATGCCGTCAAGACTTCGTATCTAAGTGGGCCTGCCCATTTTCTAGCCAGTTTAAAAGCAAGCTCATTTGCTTCAGCTCCTGAGTTGCAGAAGAATACTTGTCCCGCGGGTGAAGAATGGCTGGAACCATCGATTTGGGTTTGGCCACTAATATGTTTATCGAGCGAGAGTGCTACATGATGCGCATGTTCTGTCGCCCAATAGTTGGAAACTTGCGTTAACTTCATTGCTTGTTCAGAGATGGCCTCAGCTACTTCCGGGTTTGCATGACCAAGTGATTGGACGGCTAGTCCACCTACAAAGTCCAAGTACCTTTTCCCTTGAGAGTCCCATAGCTCTGTGCCTTGTCCGCGAACGAACATTATTGAAGGGGCTCCGTACGTAGGCATAATTGGACATCTGCCATGTTCGGATTCGGCCCCCATCTTGTGGGCGTGACTAGACATTTCTTCCCCCTTTATTGATCATGGTTCCAATACCGCTATCTGTGAACAGCTCCAGAAGGAGCACATGGGAGACCCGGCCATCTAGGAGATGGGCTGCTTTCGCGCCTTTCTCGAGCGCATGAATGCATGATTCTACTTTGGGAATCATCCCATCAGAGATCACTCCGGTCTCAAACATTTCGTATAGGTTCTTGAACTCAACCGAGGAAATGATTGAAGTCGGATCATCCTTATTATCTAGAAGTCCAGGAACATCGGATAAATAAATAGCTTTTTCTGCTCCGAGAGCACCCGCAATGGCTCCAGCAGCAGTATCCGCGTTGATATTGTACGCTTGGCCCTCAGCATCCTGTCCGATAGTCGAAATGACAGGTATTTCGCCTTGGCCATGCAGGCGTGAAATAATATCTGGATTTACTCTGGAGACTTCCCCTACAAATCCGAAACGTTCACCTTTCGGCTCTACGGTTAAGAGGCCTTCAGATTCACCAGTAAGTGCCTTTGCTACCCCCCCGTAGGCAGTTATGGTCTCGGCTATCTTTCTTCCCACTTGGTTGACAAGGACTTCTCGAACAGCCGTAAGTGTTTCAGAGTCGGTAACACGCAGTCCATCGATAAAGGTGGTTTCTTTGCCTATCTCTTGCAAGTAGCGCCCTATCTGAGGCCCTCCTCCATGAACAACGACTGGTTTTATCCCAACGGACGCGAGCAGAACTATATCTTGGGCGAATTTTGAGAATAATCCTTCATCGATAAGGGCACTGCCCCCCATCTTCACCAAAATAACCTTATTAGTGAATTTTTGTATGTAGGGGATAGCTTCTACTAGCGCCCTGGCTCTTAGTTCTGGGCTAAACCCAAAAGACGAGTCTGAAGTAACTTCTTCGACGCCCGTCATGACCGGTACCCTGCGTTTATATCGATGTAACCGTGAGTTAGGTCGCAGGTCCAGATGCTGGAAGTACCATTTCCTACTCCTACATCAACCCGAATAGAGATCTCTTGACCCGAAAGATGGTCCGCTGCGCGAGATTCTTTATAGCTTGAAGATTGCATGCCTTGTTCAGCGACAAGTTCATCCCCAATCCAGATCTTCAGCTTGTCTCGCTCTGCTAATTGTCCAGATTTTCCGACAGCCATGACGATTCTTCCCCAATTCGCATCTTCAGCTGCGATTGCAGTTTTGACGAGTGGCGAATTTCCTATAGATTTCCCGATTTCTTTCGCTGCAGCATCATCTTTAGCGCCAGTTACCGTAATCTCGACAAATTTTGTGGCACCTTCTCCATCGCGAACTATTTGGTGAGCCAATTCAAGCATGACGCTATCAAGGGCTTCTTCAAAATCAAGTCTGTGGTCTTCAACGCTGGCGCCTGATGCGCCAGTAGCAAAGGTTAGGACTGTGTCGCTTGTTGACGTATCTGAATCCACAGTTATGGAATTGAAGCTTTTGTTTACGGATTGTTCAGTCAATGTTTGTAGATCACCTTCATTCACTTCCATATCAGTAAAAATAAAAGCAAGCATCGTTGCCATATTCGGTGCGATCATCCCGCTCCCTTTCGCTATTCCTGCGATGAAGGACCCGGACTCCCCCACTCTGGAATAGGCGCCTTTAGGGAATGTGTCTGTAGTCCGGATTGAGTTAGCGGCTTCTTCCCACATTTTTGAATCCGGTCGTTCTAACCCACCAACCAGCGTTGAGAGATGTTCCGTTATAACTTGTGGGCGGAAAGGCTCTCCTATAACTCCTGTAGAAGCCAGAAATACTTCTTCTGGAGTTATTGAAGTTAATTTTGCAACCGCGTTTGCACAGCTCCCGACTACCTCTAGGCCTGCGTTTCCGGTAAAAGCATTCGCATTGCCTGCATTACAAAGCAAGGCTCGGGCCGATCCTTTGCTTATTGATTGTTTACACCATTCCACAGGAGCCGATGGGCAAAGCGACTGGGTGAAGACACCTCCTACAGTAGTTTTAGGGGGAAGGATCGCCAGAAATAAATCATTTCTTCCGCTGTATCGCATTCCAGATGCAGCAACAGCGAATTGGACTCCTCCGATAGTAGGAATATCTGGAAAGGACTGGGGGGCTAAGGGTGAAGAAGTCATACCGATCCTAGGGATATAGGCCAAGGGATGGGACACCTAGAGTTTCTTCTAAGCCGAGGGCAAGGTTCGCATTCTGTATTGCCATTCCCGATGCCCCTTTCATCAAGTTATCGAGTGCTGAGATTGAGATAAGCATTCCTGTCCGTTCATCAACTCGTGCAGTGAGGTGGACAGTATTGGCGCCAAGAGCTGATTTCGTAGATGGAGGCCTTTCATCTACAACGAAGAAGGGCTCTTCTGAATAGAACGCATCAAGGAGATGCAAGGCTTCCTCGGTCGAGATTTCAGACTTTCTTTGCCCATAGCAGGTCGCGATAATACCTCGATCAATCGGAGCAAGATGAGGAGTAAAGAGCACTGAAGTTGGGTTCCCCCCAAAGGCGGTCAAAGCCTGTTCAATTTCAGGTGTATGCCTGTGCGTCAGCAACCCATAGGGGGTGACATTTCCGCTAACCGCACAGAATGTCGTGTGGTCTTTAGGTGGCCTGCCTGCACCACTTACACCAGTTATGAGGTCTACTATCATCGCCTCACTGTCAATTACTTGTTCTTGCACGAAAGGCGCTAGGGCAAATATTGCTGCTGCTGCATTGCATCCAGTGGCAGCAATCAGGGATGCCCTTTCGATTTCGCTTCTGAATAACTCTGGGAGTCCATAGACGAAATCATCAAGTAACTCTGGGCAGGTGTGTTCTGACCCGTACCACTCCTGGTAAAGGGCAGGGTTTTTAAGGCGAAAATCTGAACCTAAATCTACAATGTGCCCTACCCTGCCGCATATGTCTGGGATGATGGATTGGCTGACACCATGAGGCAATGCACAAAATACAAGATCGAGTCCGTCGACTATTTCGGGAGTATACGAATCAAAGTTCGATATCGGATAAGCCGTTGAAAGACTTGGGTACAGGTCACGTATCGGAGTACCCGCTTGGGTTTCACCAGTTGCTACTTGAAGGTTAAATTCAGGGTGTGCCGCTATTAAACGGAGTAACTCTGCCCCAGTAAAGCCCGAGGCCCCTATGATTCCAATATTTTTCATAGATCCAGTATAACAAGAATATAGTATAGTTATACGTATATTAGTATATATATACTATATTCGGAGTCTTGCATCAGTCTTTTTCTCGACCATCTGAATGCATTGAGCTCGCAGCGCCGACACCTCATCATCAGTCAAAGTTCGATCAGGAGCTTGGAATCGGAGCCTATATGCAAGACTGCGGTGTCCATCTTCCATAGAGTCCCCAGAATACGTGTCAAATAGCTTTACTTGCTGAAGAAGATTGCCACCTGCCTTACGGATGTAGCCTAATATTGTAGCTGAGCTAACTGATTCAGGGACATCGAAAGCAAGGTCAACATCGCTAGAAGGGTACTTCGAAACGTTCCGGTAGCTTTTCTTCCCAAGTGGGCCCGATAAAACCTTTCCCAAGTTTAGCTCTAGCCACGCTACCCTTCCGTCAATTCCATAAGACGTTAAGACACGAGGGTCCACTTCGCCTATGTAGCCAGAGATTTTCCCTGCTATCAATATTTCGGCAGCTCGACCAGGGTGCATTCCCGGAACCTCGCCAGAAGCCAGTTGAAGATTAGGAAGTGCTAATTCATTTCCGAGAACGTACAAAAGGTCGACTATTTCAGAAACATGAACACCAACCAACGCCACGGAAAGATGTTCGCGTTCGTCCGGCAGCAGTCCCCCATCTGTAGATACTGAAAAAACATGGCCGATCTCGAAGAACCGGAGATCATCAACTCTATGGGATTGATTATGTGCAATTACCTTTAGCTGGCCCGGCATAAGAGAAGTACGTAGAAGCGACTCCTCCTGAACCAAAGGGTTGGTTAGACTTATTGCTTCTTCTGCGAGCCCAGCTGAACGAAGATCTCCGGGTGCTAGAAAAGGCATGGGCATCGTTTCGTCACAACCTATACCAACTAGTATCTCACGAACCCGCCTTCGATTTTTCTGGTATTGAGTCAGTGCTCCTGGAGCCGTCCCTTTGGGAACTGTGCGTTTAATTTTTTCATATCCGAACATTCTTGCGATTTCCTCAGATATGTCGGTTTCAGTTTTTGTGTCCCATCTCCAAGTTGGAATTTCGACAGCGAGGTCACCCTTCTTGATAGAGACCCCAAACCCAATCGAATCAAGGTATGACTTCATGTCTTTTGCTGAGAGGTCAACCCCTATTAGGTTGTTAATTTTCTCTGTTCTTACTTTGACCGAATCTCGCGATGGCAAACTTCCGGTATCTTGCACCACTCCCGAGGCAATTTCAGCCCCTCCATCCGAAAGAAGATACGCTATCCGCGCCAATGAGCGCTCGATGTTATCGCCATAATCCGCTCCCCTTCGGAAACGTATCGAAGCTTCACTCATAAGATTCAGCCTCTTGACAGTCCGAGAAATAGAAGGAGGGTCCCACCATGCCACTTCGATTAAGACATCAGTGGTTTTTTCAGAAATCTCTGTGGATAGCCCCCCCATGACTCCAGCTATACCTATTGCTTCTCCTCGAATATTCGCTATCACACCATCTTCGGCTATCAGAGATCGGTCTTCTCCATCTAAGGTAGTAATGGTTTCCCCTTCGAGGGCACGTCTGATTGAAAGATGACCTTCAGGAACCTTCGCTAGGTCATAAGTATGGTTAGGTTGTCCGAGTTCAAGCATCACATAATTCGAAATATCAACAACGTTATTTATTGGTCGCATCCCTAGACTTAAGAGCCTGTTTTGTATCCACCGTGGAGACTCGCCGATTGAAACCCCAGCGGCAGCACGGACCACAAATCTTCCACATAACGCTGGGTCAATGATTTCAACAGTTGCAAGGTCAGTCAATTTCGCGCTGCCTTCCAAAAAGTTATAATCAGGATAGGAAAATGGGATTCCCAACGATGCAGCAAGGTCGCGAGCAACTCCAGCTATGCTCATCGCATCAGGGCGATTGGCATTCACTTCAAGGTCCCACAGAACATCAGGTTCAATACCCAATGCTTCCGAAATAGGCATCCCGGATGAATACGATTTCTCATCTTCTGGGAGAATCATAATTCCATCGTGATCATCCCCTAAACCGAGTTCCGCAGGAGAGCAGCACATACCATTTGATAGTTGACCACGAAGCTTCCGCTGAGAAATTTCCATTCCATCAGGGAGGGTGCTCCCTATCGTAGCAACTGGGATAAGGTCACCGGCTTCCATATTGAAGGCACCACAGCAGATCTGAGTGGCGTTGCCATCTCCTAGGTCAACATCGACTAGCTGTATCCTTTCTGCATCTGGGTGAGGGCGAAGATCTAGAATACGACCAACAACCACCCCAGAGAGACCTTCGCCTAAAATCGACATTTCTTCTACAGCCAAACCCAAATGGCTTAATCTTTCACCTAGGGAAATGGGGTCGCCTTCAATATCTGGGGCGAACTCTTTCAACCATGACAGTAGAACTTTCATAGCACCCCTAAAACTGCCTTAGGAATCGGGCATCATTAACCACTAATTCACGTATGTCATCAAGTTCAAACCTCATAGCCACTAGGCGGTCAATTCCAAATCCGAAGGCGAATCCCTGCCATTCTTCTGGGTCTATACCACAATTGGCAAGCACATTTGGATGCACCATCCCGCAGCCGCCCAGTTCCAACCAACTCCCATCAGGCCGCGAAATATCAAATTCTGCTGATGGCTCAGTAAAAGGGAAATAGCTTGGGCGTAATCTAGATTTTACCTCAGATCCAAAAAATGCTTGAACGAATGAATCTATTGTTCCCGCAAGGTCTCCCATCGTGATTCCCTTATCAATCACGAGACCCTCTATCTGATTAAATGCCGGTAAATGCGTGGCATCTGCATTGTCTGTTCGAAACGTTCGACCTGGAGCAACTATATATATCGGCGGCTGATGATTTTCCATTGTTCTGACCTGCACCGGTGAAGTGTGGGATCGCAGCATAACTTCTTCTGGATCACCTAGATTGACGAAAATCGTGTCAAAGTTTCCTCTCGCTGGATGCCAATCTGGTATGTTAAGCGCCTCAAAGTTATACCATGCGGTCTCAACCTCTGGTCCTTCAGCGACAGTAAATCCCATCCCAACGAAAACATCCTCAAGGTGATCGCGCGCTTGAGTAATCAAGTGGAGGTGCCCTCTTCGTAAATTCTCAAATTGTTCCGTCAGATCTAAACGCTCTGATTCAAACTGGCGATTCCAAACTTCCTCTTGAATAGCTTTTTCACGTTGCTCAAAGGCTTCTTCTATTAGCACTCGAACTTCATTTAATTCTTTACCAGCTGCCGCCCTCTCATTCTCCTGGAGTTTCCCTAAACCCTTTTTAGCCTCAGATAACTGAGACTTTTTCCCGAGGAATTTGTTGCGTGCTGCTGTTAGGTCCTCGGTATTTTGAGATGATTCAGCTGCCCCTTGGGCTTCATCTACGAGTTTCTGATATTGACTCACAATTCACCGTCTTTAAAATTCGATACTCTCATTGTCGCAGGTTGAAGATACATAGTGCAGGGAATAAGTAGATAGTTTGCCAATGACTAGAATAATCGGATCAGCCAGCCGACTGAGTGATGTCAAAGATCATTGGCGGCCCTCTGGCGCCACACCTCGTAAGACACGACAGAAAGTGCGGCAGCTACATTAAGTGATTCAACTCCAGCTTCCATCGGAATCGAAATTTCTGCGGTGAGGCTATCTGGAGCTAATTCAGTCAAACCTCGGGTTTCATTTCCCACTACTAACGCTAAAGGATGATTAAAATTCAACGCATCATAAGAGGTCGACCCATGGCTACTCAAGCCCAATGTTCTTATCCCGCTTTGCTCACAAGATCTCAATACGTCGGGGGTATTGATCGAGCGGATCACTGGAATACGGAAGATCGCCCCTGCAGAGGCGCGAACAACTTTAGGATTGTAGATGTCTACAGAGCCTTCTGAAAATATCACGCCGTTAGCGCCAGCAGCCGCTGCAGTTCGAATGATCGTCCCGGCATTCCCTGGATCGCTGATTTCGAACCCAATAACCAGAAAATCTGGAGAGGAATTAATAAGTTCATCGAACGACAAATCAACCATCGGTACGGTTGCTAAAACTGACTGTGGATTTTGCGTGGAAGCCACAGACTTCAACGTCGCAGCTTCAAGCTCCCAAATCTTTAACTCCTCAGAATTTAGTTCACCTATTCCAGAGATCACATGGCTGCTGTCTTCTGCAATGAAAATATCTATTGGTGCGTTTCCCGTTAATGCCGCTTCACGCAAAAGACTTTGTCCTTCAATGACAAAAGTATTTGTTTCGTCGCGGTATGCACCTTTCCGTAAGAGCTTCCGCAATTCCCTTACTTTTCGGCTGCTTTTAGATACAGCGACCATTACCGGTATCAGCCTAATTGTTCAGCATTTGCCTTATTTGCTACGTCAACCAGTTCAGCAAATGCAGCTGGATCGTTGATAGCGAGATCAGAAAGATTTTTTCGATCGACTTCCACTTCGGCATTCTTGAGTCCACTGATAAAACGGCTGTAGGTGGTGCCATGCTGACGACATGCCGCATTAATACGCTGAATCCACAATTTCCTAAATTCGCCTTTCCTGGCTCGTCGATCACGGAAAGCGTAATTACCACTGTGCATGACCTGTTCATTGGCTGAACGGAAGGTCCTACTTTTATTCCCGTAATATCCTTTAGCCTTGCCGAGTACCTGACGTCTGCGCTTTTTCCGGTTTACTGAAGTTTTTGTTCTTGCCATTGCTCTTCTCCTCTGTCAAACATAAATAGATTCGATCTAATATCTAATTACAGTCAATTCAAATGCTATATTCCCAAGTTCCGTCGCACTGCGGGAGCATCTGCCTTACTTACTTCTGCTGGTGTCCGCGCTTGCCGCTTGCGTTTGGGAGACTTAGCTTCCGCCAAATGGTTTCTATGCATGCGTCCACGCTTAAGTTTCCCCTTAGATGTTTTTTTGAATCGCTTAGCTGAACTCTTGTGAGTTTTCATCTTTGACATATTCTTTCTCCATTCAATTTCGGTCCAGATGCGCAGTAACTGGGTCTGGAACTCTAATTCTGATCATTCAATACCGTCTACACCTTGACGATTATTTTAGAACTCTTCTTGTTCTTGGTCGTCTAGCAGATGCTTCTCTTTGGCCTTGCGAAGGTTAGCGATAGCTTTCTTATCTGGGCCAAGAACCATAGTCATATTCCTGCCGTCAAGCTGGGGATAGGCTTCAAGAATTGCAATGTCTTCCATAAGCTCTGCGACATTATCGAGAATTTTTCTTCCCAATTCGGGATGTTGTACTTCTCGCCCACGAAACATAATCGTCAATTTCACTTTGTGCCCATCTTCGAGAAATTTCCGGACCTTATTTGTTTTCGTATTAAAATCACCTTTGGCGATCTTGGGTCGATATTTAAGCTCTTTTACTACAATATTTGTGCTTTTCTTTCGGGAGTCTTTCGCCCTTTGCGCCGCCTCATACTTGTATTTGCCATAATCCATTATTCTACAAACTGGTGGGTTTGCATTCTCAGCTACTTCTACCAAGTCGAGGTCGAGGTCTCGGGCTTGTTCTAGAGCCACGTCAATTGGAGTGATACCTATTTGTTCTCCTTCTGGAGAAACAAGACGAACTTCGTCAGCGCGTATCGACTCATTAATACGAGGCTCTATGTTCCCAGCTATGTCAAGCTCCTGATCAAGTTAAATCTCCTTTTAGATAATTAATCACTAAACCACTGCCTCATGTGGTTTCCGATATAAATAAACGGTGGGCCAAGAAAATCAGCACCCACCGCACTTACGTCAAAATACGACTTGTGTTGCACCCATACCACGAGAACCACAGAATACTCCATGATCCCATCTTTTGATGATGTAGCCAGGTGACTGCCTCTCGACAGCACTTCTTGATCCCAAATATTACTTTTGAGACAACACCAGAGTACCAGAGAAACTTTCAGATTAGGCACCTACCTATATAGAGTTCATATAGAACTATTCAAGGAGAGAAAATGAGCATTTGGACGCCAAGTGGAGAACACGATATCCCGAAAGATGAAAATGATGGGAGTGACCCTATTGAAGATGTAAGTGGACTTCCTGGGTTTGATGATTTAAGTCCAGGTGAACAGGAACAAGCCCGCGCTATGGCAGCAGAGCTAGCTGAGGCGCGGAAGCGTTTATCGGAAACTCCTGCCGCGGATATCATCGCAAATCATGTGATGGGGATATACGAATTAGCTGCAATCCACTTATCTAACCAGCCGCCTTCTATAGACGAAGCAAAAATTGCCGTCGATGCCATGAGCGGCGTATTGTCTGTGTTGCAGGGACGCCTCGGACAAAATGAAAATGTACTCCGAGAAGCGCTTCAACAAATACAAATTGCCTTTGTGCAAGTATCTGAACAAAGTGAGCTAAGAGAAGATCCCCAATCGGAACCTGAAACGGATAATACCTGATAGTGCAATTTGTACGACAAGGAAATTAAGGAAAGAACAATGAGCGCTGAAGAACTAATCGCCGAAATAAATGAAATCGAAATATGCTATTCGCTCGCTGGGCCTGTCGATGGGGATCCGCTTCTCCTCATCATGGGACTCGGGGCGCAGCTAATCGGATGGCCAATCGAATTCGTTGAATGTCTAACCGCTGAAGGGTTTAGGGTTATCAGGTTCGACAATCGCGACAGTGGATTATCAACGAAGACCGGCGGGGACCCGCCAGAAGCAATGAACCTGCTAGCTAAAGCGTTAAGCAAAGAGCAGGTCGAATCTGCTTATTCATTGTCCGATATGGCTGATGACGCTGTTTCGCTATTAGATTTCCTGGGATTCCAATCAGCTCACATTGTCGGAGCGTCAATGGGCGGAATGATCGCTCAGACATTGGCGATTGATCATCCGGAATATGCCCTCTCCCTAACTAGTATCGGTTCGGCAACTGGCGCCCCTGAGCTTTTCACCCCGACAGAAGTAGCACTAGAAGCTATAGTTGGTGATACTCCGGAGACACGAGAAGAAATTATCCAAACAAATATAATCGGATCTCGCTCTCTTGCAGGTCCGCTATGGGACGAAGAGTACGCTGCTATACAAGCTGAAAGAAATTACGACCGAAGTTTTTGTCCTGAAGGAGTTGGTTTCCAGATAGGTGCTATCGCTATGAGCGGCGATCGAACCGAAAAACTTAACAACCTTCGCCTGCCGGCACTAGTTATTCATGGCGGTGTAGACCCATTGCTTCCGCTTCACTGCGGAATAGCGACAGCTGAAGCGATCCCTGAGTCTAAATTGTTGGTCTATGACGATATGGGACATGATTTACCTCCGATTTATTGGGCAGAAATTTCAGAAGAAATTCGAAATTTGGCCAAAAACGCTTAGGGAAAGAACAAGACACAAATATATTGCGTCACTACGAACGTGCACATCGTAAAAGTATTTTCTACGATCTAGGTATGGTCCCTGAAATTGACTACAACCCGTTTGCGCCCGAAACGCTAAACGACCCTTTTCACGAATACGAAAAATTGCGCAACGAATGCCCAGTGCACCAGTTCAATGAATTCTCCCACCCGCTTTTTACCGTTACCCGCTATGAAGACGTTGTACAGCTACTAACAAACATTGAAATGTGGTCGAGCCATTACGGGCAAATGCCGCGTTATTCCGTCCAAGGATGCTTGTTCAGTGATCCTCCTCAGCACACGTGGTATAGAAAACTCATTCAGAAAAGCTTTGCGCCCCGCCATGTCGCTGCGATGGAAGGTGAAATCACTTCCCTAGTCGATCAGCTTCTCGATGAAATGGAAAGCAAGAAACGGGCAGACCTCCACGATGCTTTAGCATGCCCCTTGCCAGTATTGGTCATAGCGAAGATCTTAGGTGTCCCGACCGAAGACATTGACCAATTTAAGGCCTGGAGTGACCAGCAACTAGCAGAGGCGAGTGCACCAGACATGCAAGCACCAAAGGCTGCGCGAAAAGCAATGGAAGAGTACCTTTTGCAACAGCTAGAGGACAGAAGAACAATCCTTATCCAAAGCAATCTCTCTCCAGAAACTGCTGACCCAAGCGTCGCTGGGACAGTACTTCCAGACGATGTCATAACAGGAATTCTGCTAGCAGAGGTAGACGGGAGAAAGCTAAATGATGCTGAACGTTTAGTTATGTTAAATCAACTTCTTGTCGGAGGTAATGAAACAACTACCTCACTTCTAACGAACATTTTCTGGCGTCTTTTGGAAAGTCCGGAACTCTTCCATCAGGTTAGAAGCGACCCTTCTCTGGATACGATTGCCATCGAGGAAAGCCTCCGAATGGATGCCCCTGTCCTTGGCCTCTATAGAACTAATACTGAAGAGATAGTTTTCAACGGAGTAGAAATACCCGAACGATCAAAGGTAATGGCTACATTTGGTGCAGCGAATCGAGATCCAGAAATTTTCAAAGATCCCGATACCTTTAAACTCGACAGAAACCCCGAAGAGCTTAGAAAACATGTTGCGTTTGGCCTCGGCCACCATTTTTGCCCAGGCGCCCAACTTTCAAGGCTTGAAGCGAAGATCGCGCTTCGCGCTGTTGTAGACAGATTTCCAAATCTACGACTAGATGGTGAACCACAAAGGATCGAGCCTTTTCTCCTCTGGGGGAAGAGAACTCTTCCTGTTCGCTGGGACTAAGGAACTATCTTTGAAATCGGAAGTTCTATGATGTCTGTAGCTCCAGCTTCTCTTAGGTCCGGAATTAGAATATTTATTTGATCTTTCTCAACAACAGTCTCAACAGCGAAACCGTCACCTTTTGATAACTCGTTTACTGTTGGGGATTTCATTGAGGGGAGCTTGTCTAAGACTTGCCCAAGGTTGTCAGACAGCACATTCATTTTGACCATGACTTTACCGCGGGCATCAAGAACGCCTTGCAAAAGAGTACGAATCTGCTCCATAGCTTGCCGTTTTTCTGGATCTGCAAAGGATGCTGGATTGGCGATAAGTTCCGTATGGCTTGTCAAAATAATATCGATGATCTTCAAGCCTGCAGCTCGAAGTGCCCTTCCAGTTTCCGTAATATCAACCACTGCATCTACAATCTCAGGGGCCTTAGCCTCTGTAGCCCCATAGGACAGTTGAATATCTGCGTCAACGCCTTTGGACAAGAAGTACTTAGAAGTAAGCGAAGGGTATTCAGTGCTTACCTTTACCCCTTGTGGAAGGTCACTCACCGAGCTCCATGGGCTTCCTTCAGGAACCGCAACAACGATTTGTACTGGACGCTCAGTGTTTTTGCTATAGCGAAGTTGCCCGAGAGTCTCCACATGACTTTCGGTCTCTTCGATCCAATCACGACCAGTGATACCTAGATCGAATAATCCATCTGCGACATACCGACCAATCTCTTGAGGGCGGAGAATTCTCACTGACTCCACTCTAGGGTCATCAATCATTCCTTTGTAGTCAACATCTGACCCTCTACTAACTGACAAACCCGCAGAAGTAAAGAGTTCAAGAGTTGATTTTTCTAAAGAGCCTTTTGGCAAAACGAGTCGAAGCATACATATAACCGTAGCGTCTATCACATCATGAGTTGGTCTATTTAATTAACTTTGGGACAACTGATACTTGAAAGTCATCGCCGAGCTGTGAAAGCTTTACTATCTGCCCACGCCATAAGTCCTCCACCGGCACAGCCCCATTGCCAGAAAGCATCGACACAGCGTTATCTCCTCCAAATAAAGCAGCTGCAAAGAAAATTTCATATCTATCTACAAGACCTGACGAATGGAACTTACTGATAGTGTTTCCTCCGCCTTCAACCAGCAACTGAAGAACCCCACTCTCACCCAATTCGGTCAAAATATTTTCAATTTCACCGCTCATTTCAATACACGGGTGAATTAACGCGCCCTGAGGTGCTTTCCCTAGAACCACGCGCTTTGGGTCTAGAGCACCCTCTGAAGCTTCCTGAGGCATCCAATCGCGAACAGTTAGTCTTGGGTTATCTTTTCGAACTGTTTCTGCCCCAACACAAACGGCATCAGAATATGCACGTAACCTATGAGCTTCTCGTCGTGCTGCTGAACCGGTGATCCATTGACTGCTTCCATCTGCTGCAGCTATCTTGCCATCTAAGCTTGCAGCGACTTTTACCACAACATATGGGCGGCCTGTCGTTCTATGGTGTAAATAGGGAAGCAATTGAGCTCTTACCTCTTCTTCTTTTACGCCAACTTCCACGTCAATACCGTTCGCCTGAAGTGATGCTATCCCCTGACCGTTTACTTTCTCGTCTGGGTCAACCACACCAACAACAACTCTTTTTACTCCAGCTTCAATGAGCGCCTCGGTGCACGGTGGAGTATTTCCAGTATGGCAACAGGGCTCGAGGGTCGAGTATAAAGTTGCATCATGAGTAGCGGGCCCCGCCTTAGCAAGACACTCCGCCTCTGCATGGTCCCCACCAACTGGCGATGTCGCTCCATCAAATATTTCCCCAGCAGCAGTTACTAGGACGGATCCAACCCAGGGGTTCGGAGAAGAGCTGAGACGCGCCATATCAGCGTTCCTGATAGCTCTTGCCATCATTTCATCATCTTTGCCCATTATGGATGACATTTATCAATTGCCGGATTCTGTAGGGTGAGGGTCTGCATTATTTTCAAGAAGGCGAACAGCGTGTCCAATAACGTCAAGAACAGCTTCTAGGCATTCGACGCTTCCCTTAGCTGAACCTGGCACATTTAAGATGAGGCTAGACCCTAGAGTCCCCGCAACAGCTCGAGAAAGCCTCCCTAGTGGGTTAGTCAAACGCATAGCTTCAGCAATCCCTGGCGCTTCTCGCTCTAGAACCATACGCGTTCCTTCCGGAGTTTGATCTCGAGGTCCAAACCCTGTGCCTCCAGTAGTTACAATCAACCCATGAAAGTCCTCTGCAAATTCCAAGAGCGCATGAGACACAGAGTCTTTCCCGTCCTTAATAGTGGCGCGCTCTTTAACCGCCCACCCTGCTTCCTCAAGAATTCTCTGAAGATTCTCACCTGAAATGTCCTTACGTTCACCTACTGCTACTCCGTCAGATACTGTCAGTATTTTTGCATCAAGCACTAAAGAGTCATCCATAGACAAATTCTACTGGGTTTACGCAATTCTCCTATGGCGATTGGGGCACATCACTCAATCTTCCATTTGAATATACTCATCCCATCAGTTCCATGATCTTGTGGGAGTATCAACCCACCTTCACCGTTCCTTCGCCATATCGGGTCTTCAACAGGTATCGGCAAAGCTCCATCCACCGTCTTTGTGAACTCTGATGCCACCGACAAAGTCTCTGCCTTTGTTGTGGTGCACACACTATAAATAAGCTCGCCTCCAGCTCTAACCAAATTTTTCGCAGCTCGTAATAAACTCATCTGAAGATTCGCCAATCGAGTAATATCTTCTTGCCTGATTCTCCACCGTGCATCAGCTCGGCGATGAAGGACCCCTATACCTGAACATGGGGCATCTACCAAAACTTTGTCAAATGCCTTTTCAGCGAAACAAGGTTGAGTTCCGTCAGTCGTGACTTGCCAGACTGTGTCCACCTGCAAACGTTCTATATTCTCCGCAATCAGATGACTTCTAGACATATGAAGGTCAGCGGCAACTACAAATGCCCCTTCGGAAGCCATAGCTGTTGCTTTGCCTCCTGGGGCTGCACATAGATCAAGCACCAGTTCCTCCTGTTGAACTGCAATGCTCTGGACTACCCACTGCGAGGATAGGTCTTGTATGTACCCGTCCTCCCGTTCCGTTACTACAGGAGAGTCATTCATGTGTTCAAGCATCGCCAGTCCTTCATCTTCTCCGTGCTCTGATCTCACGAGTTCATACATCCAATCTGGGTAACTGAGTCGAATACCTTCATTAGGCCATTCGATAGGAAGGCTCTCTGCAACTCTCCGAAGAACAGCGTTAACAACGCCCTTGTTCTTTTTTGAACTTGCCTCTACGGTTGTGCTGACTGCTGCATGAGGAGGAATTCGGGTATACAACAACTGGTAAGCCCCGATTCGAAGAGATGCACGTAAAGCAGCTGGTGGGGGCTTCATAAGAAACCTATCAACAGCCCAATCCAAGGCCCGCTGCATTCTTGTAGCACCATAAACCATTTCGGCAACTAAGTTTCTGTCGCGTTGCTCCAAGTTGGATTTTTGGAGGGCACTTGCAACAACTAAGTTCGCATAACTTGCAGATTCATCAATACGGCGAATGCATCCGATAGCTACTTTCCTTGCTTCAACCCCATCATTCAAAGGAGAACTTTGACTATCCATCCTTGAAATACCCACTGGTTACTCCCTGAAGCCCATTGAGCCAATCTCGAGCAGGCATTTCTTTCTTGCCTTCTGGTTGAACCACAACTAATTCAATTGTCCCATCCCCAGAGCCCACCAACAGGCCTTTGAATTCTCCAGCATGCAAGTTGTTTAAGCTACCAACCTTTGCTGAATGCACTCGCAAGCGCCTCCCCAAAACGGTAGTCCAAGCTCGCCCTATCCGAATAAGCCGCAATATTTCTTCAGTGGTGCTCTCCCACGATATCTCAAGTTCAGCGTTCGTGATTTTGTGAGCGTATGTGACCTCACCCTCCTGCACAACCGGCACGCCGAGGCCTCCTTCTAAAGACCGGAGAAGTAGTTCCGCACCAACTGATACGCATTTTTTCTGCAGATCTCCTAGCGTCTCATTTGACCCAATGGGCACTTCACTCGAATGGTAAACCCCTCCTGTGTCAAGAGTTTCCTCGAGCTCCATGATGCAAACTCCAGTTTTTGTATCCCCCGCTAAGATCGCCCTCTCCAGAGGGGCCGCCCCCCTCCATCGTGGCAATAAAGAAAAATGAATATTTATCATCTGGAGGTGATCTAGTAACCGTTTTGGTATTAATTTTCCAAAAGCAACCACTACGCCTAGGTCAGCATCAATTGATTCCAAATCGTCAATATCAGATGAGACATTTAAGCCCAATCGTTCTGCTTCTTGTTTCACCGGGCTAGGCGAAATAGAAGATCCCCTGCCTCTTTTTTTGTCTTCGCCGGTAATAACGAGCGGGACTTCATAACCTGCCTCCAATATTTGTGACAATGGAGGGACCGCTATTTCCGGAGTTCCGATATAAGCAATCCGATGAATTCTCCTAGCAGGGGTGTTCACGGAAATTGCACTTTCCCAGACCCAGAAGAGTCATTATTTCCTTGGCTCATGATCATCTGTCGAAGGATCTTTTTCGCTT
>Ga0208764_10000243_pt1 | contig 33263 bp, 51 predicted proteins | sample ETNtaG_18_FD_185762 | JGI IMG/M metagenome (GOLD analysis project Ga0208764, IMG submission 185762) | Marine microbial and viral communities from oxygen minimum zone, Eastern Pacific Ocean - ETNP201302SV91 (SPAdes) (version 2) | ecosystem: Environmental > Aquatic > Marine > Oceanic ... | reverse complement strand
CCCTTCTGCTGAAGGGTTGGAAAGTAATTCATGCTCGAGCCACATTTGACCTGTCTGAGGTAGTGGCCAAATATTATCACCGTAATTATATGTTGCTACCGTTGTTGGATCTTCACAAGCAGCAAGTATACTCAATCTATTCTGAGTGTGCACCTCATAAAAATTTTTAGACAAAAAAAATGACCGTAACTCGGTCACTGCGTCCGTAAATTCTTTTGGATCAATTAGACTTGTCATTATATTTGAACAAACTAATATATTTAGCAAGAAATAAATTCTATCCTTGCCAAATCATATCAGGCATTGCTTGTTGTCCTGGTCTTAATACAAATAGTAGTATGGCATAGCATACAAACCAAATGATATTGAATATCCATGCTTGCCTGTAAAGATACTTCCTCACTGCCATTGCACGGTTAACCATCTTACGATCAGCATCCCAATCTGTATTACTAACTCTCCTTAGAATCTGCTCAATAATAACTGCAACAATAGTACCTATCACCAATGGATAGAATACAAAGTTTGCAAATGACATTATGTTAATTAAAAAAGCCATCAAATTATTTCCTCTAACGTGAACAGACTGCGTAACTCTACTCCTGCTGCATCCATTGCTGGTTGAAAATCAGGATCCATTCTATTTACAATACAAATTATTCTATCTACAACATAGCCAGCATCTCGTAACTTTTGGACAGCGAAGAGAGCAGACCCACCTGTAGTAACTACATCCTCAAGGACATCAATCTTGGTGCCCTTCACTGGTAGTGGTCCTTCTATCCAAGCATTAGTTCCATGTCCCTTCTGCTCCTTCCTTACAATCAAAGCATTCAATGACACCTCATCTAGTGCTGCTGCCATAGCAACTCCAGATACTAATGGATCAGCACCAAGAGTAAGACCTCCCACTGCTACAGATCCTTCATCAACCTGCTCTAACAGAAGGCAACTGGTATAGAATAAACCTTTGCCATTTAGTATGACTGGTTTGCAGTTAACATAATGCTCACTGGTCTTACCAGACGAAAGTTTAAACTCACCCTTACGGTAAGCACTCTCCTTAAGCATCCTTAATAATTCTTCAATCATAATGGGGGGTATTCAGATTCAATGTTAACTTCATCAGGATTGTTTGGATTAAATTGTTTTGCTAACCTCTCTACCTGATGCTTATCAAGACCAGCAAGTGCTATACAATTGTCTAAGCACTTGTATATACATTCTCTATCACTGATAGATTTTCTTTTTGTAAATCCATGTTCATCCTTTTCCTCAGACTCATGCATACTTGACTCTAAATGAGCCAGGTCTTGCTTCTCTGAGGGGTTGGTATAACTGTGTGTCATCTTGGTACTAGTGCTCCACCTTCATCGTCATCATCATCCCAAGGATCTTCTATCTCAGCGATACGATTCTTTAAAGATGTATTCAAATAACTATCTGACTCCCTAACTTTTTTAATAAACTCATCGTCTGGTGTGAAGTTTACCACTAACAACTCATCACCTGGTTTAACATCTGCTAACTCTGGATGTGGTGGTCTAGTAACTGTCTTCTTTGTTTCTATAAACTTACCAGCACCTAACTGTCTGGCTGCTGAAAAGCCCTGAGACATGAGTCTCAAGGCAAATACAAGCAGTATTAAATTGAATAGTAGAAATATACTAACCGCCATCTATCTGACACCCTACCATAGCACCGCCTAGGATACCCGTAGGTATTGCCCACCAGCGATCTTTACCTCTGGATCCAAATCCAGCAAGTCCACCCCCTACAAGGGCACCTGCTACCGTTCCATCAGAGCAATCATTAGTATCAACATCCTCATAGACAGTAACGTGCCTACGATATGTTGGTCTGTTAGAGTGCTCACTACGATGAGGGTATTGTTCCTTACAGTCAACCTCAATGGTTTCCTTAAAGGACTTTACATAACCAGGATCGTTTTGTGTTCCTGGGATATACTCCTCACGATAAACACTCTTGAAACAAGTGCGTTGCTCTGACCAACCAGGCTGTTGTCGCCTGGTTCTCTCGTCTTCTTGCTGAGCTACCTTCATATCCATATAGGATTTGGCTCTATTGTAGTTCCGTATCCCGTCCCAATTGCCATTAGCATATGCAGGAGCAGTTAGTAATGGCATCAATAACAAAGGTAATAACTTCATCAGTCCTCTTCAGCAAGTGATTGGAAATATGACAGAGTATTCTCTGTCTCTTCTGGGGCAGCAGCGACTGCTTTCTCCCTGAAGTTAGAGACTTCTTGTCCCCACTTCTCAGGTTTAGCAACCACTTCTTCTCTACTCTCATCGACAACTGGTGCTACACGAGGAGCATTACCACCGAGCACAAGATTCAATCGTGCTTGTAGTTGCTCATAAGACTTGAAGTTCTTAGCAGATTCAAACTCACTGAGTGAGTAAGACTTCTTCCAAGTTTCTTCTAGAGTTGCATCATCGAAACCAGCAAGGGTTCCAGGACCAGCAAACTCAGACTTATCATAGTTCCAATATCCATCGACCTTTCTGATCTTCAACTTGAAGTCTGCACCTTCCCATAGATTGAATGGGTCTAGTGGAGTCTCGTCTGCAAATGCAGGTTGCATTGCTTCGACAAGTTTGTCAAAGATCTTCTTACCATACTTGTAAAGGAATACTTTTCCTTCGTTTTCAGGATGCACAGGGTCACTCACAACGTAGATGTTTGAGTAGTAAGAGAGTTTTCTCTTCTGTGTCCTTGCAGTTGCTTTGTCTGCATCACGACCTGAATTCCACAGGGTGCGATTCAACTCAGAAACTGGGTCATCTTTACCGACTGTTGTCAGTGAATTTTCAATGTACCACTGACCGCCTGGACCTTTGAAAGAGTGTGACCAGATCTTTGCCCAAGGCATATCTTCACCGTCTGGTGAAGGAAGGAATCTGATAACAGCATAACCGTTACCTGACTTGTCCAACTCAGGTTTCCATAGACGCTCATCGGCACCTGTGGTCTGAGGTTGATTGATTTTCTCGATCTCTTGCGTGAGTTTGGCGAAGGTATTACCTGCCTTAGCAGCCTTCTTTAATGAAGCAAAAGACATAATTGGATTCTCCGTATTGAATGTGTTTTGGATTGCGTTACTATGTAATCGTAACATACTATTTAGGCTGTGTCAACCCTTTCCAAACTCAGATTGGTACGCTTTCTCAAGCGTCACAACCATAGCTTCCATGCAGTCTGGAAGGGTCTTGTAACCGAAGGCATTTACTAATGAATTGATCCTCGTCTTCATGTCTGCTGCCTCTGGATCCTCTGCTGATGCCAGTGCAAGCCGACCATAAAATATCTTTTGCCTTTCGATCAGACCCTTACAGTCTTCTATGTGTTCTTTCTTTTCATCGGGTGTCATCCTTCCAATAGCAGAAGATCTTGAAGCGACCTCCTGATACGTTTGGAAAATCGTATGCAAGTCATCTTGGACTTGCTCTGATTTGAAGAAACTCATGTTGCTAGATGGGCAATACCCCTTTCGATGTTTTCTTTATGAAATTTCTTTGGGATGCTTCATGCCTTAGTCTTTCCTTTAAAGGTTTAGACAATAGTTTTGGCACGGATTCCATTTCAATTTCGTTTTCCTGACAGAATGTAACGACGGCTTCAATGTAACCGATCAATCCATTGCTGGTCTTGACCAACCTCTCTATCTCTACCGAGAATTTAGAGGGTGTCATAAACTTTTCTTCGGGACTGGTTTCTTGCTTAGCCATTACTTCTCCCAACAAATTCCTTGATATAGGATTTAAGTAGTTGTAGATAGTCATCAAGATTGTACTTCTCAAACACTTGAACAGATCCGTCTTCAACCGTGATAAGTGTGACAATTTTCTTTACCTCAATACCAGTAAGTTCTAGAAACATAGCGGCATAAGCGGTCTCTTGCACATAGTAGTGCTCAATCCACTTGTCCTCCTTATGTTTAGTTGAGGTTTTAAAATCGATAACTGCTAACTCACCATCAAACTCAGCAATACAATCTACTCGACCAGCGAGACCTAGGTAGTGTGAATACAAAAAAGTCTCAAGACAATTGATGTTGTTTATGCGGTTAAGAGTGGGTTTTGCGGACTGAAACATCCTAACAGACAATGGATTGTTATCCATATACCTGTCGAGATCTAGTTTATCTGTCAGATAATCTTCAGTGATACTGTGAAATGCAGTACCTCTTTGTGTAGCTCTAGCAGTAATTCGATTAGCCTCGTCCTCACCAATTTTCTTTCTCCAACCTGCGAAGAAAGCAGCGTTCTTAAACGATGTGATTGAGGTAACACTCGGATAGTATTTATCAGCACCTGGAATTGGATAGAATCTAATACCATCTTCATTCACAGGCTCGACATCAATAGGTGTGAGCGGAACATCAACAAAAGTAAAACTCATTTAGAAACCTAAATTATATTTGGCAATTAGGTAAGACTTCACGAGACCAGATCTCACGATGTCATCAATACCGAATTCAACACAAGTAAAGTCTTGCATTGATTGGAGAATGCTAATGAAATCTGAGATACCAGACTTCTCATTCTCTCGTGTAAGGTCTGTCTGGGTTACATCACCACAAAACATAATCTTACAGTCTTCACCTATCCTTGTCACCATTGAATCTAACTCATGAAAATTCAAGTTGCTAAACTCATCCACTATAACAACAGCATTGTCTAGGGTTGTGCCTCGGATAAATGAGGTAGACCAGAAGTCAATCGTTTCTTGTGCTCTAAGATTATCGTAAAGCATTTCAAAAGAATTGTCGTCTGGCATACTAAACATATATCTTACCATATTTTTGTATGGAATTTGATATAAGTATGACTTATCTTCATGATCTCCCGGAAGGAAACCGATTTCTCTAGTTGGAACTAAAGACCTTACAATGTATATCTTATCATAAGATGTGGATTCGTCAAGTACCTGCTTCAAAGCAAGGTAGAGCATGATAAAAGTTTTACCTGTACCTGCTGCACCATGCAACAGGAGATGCTTACCCTTTTCATATGCTTCAAAGGCAAGCTTTTGATTATCCGTCAGTGGTTTAATGTCCACCATGTAGGAAGCATCAATAGGCTTCTTTCTTTTGAGAGTTTTCTTGCTCATACCATTGGTAGGTGCTGAACCGTTAGATTTTTTTCTCGCTCTTGGCATAATTTATGTGAACCTACTGAGATTTGCAGTTGGATGTGCTGCTTGAACCTTCGACATGACCTCTTTAAATCCATCATCCATCTTAGGATTTCCATAGGTGGTACCACCAACTCCAGCCATCCAGTCCTTATCCCAGTCTGGATTATCCTTACGCCACTGGTCGTATGCTTTCATGGACATAGAAAGTTCTTTCTTCTCTTGGGTATTCTTATTTATTACAGGATATGTAGGCATTTTAAAACTCCAGTGCGGTTGCGGTGACAGGAAACTCATTCCTAAAGACATCTCTACATGCTTCAGCAATATCCATGTGCTCCTTCTGTGTACCATGAGCACTTCTAAGATTGATGTAATGGATCCAACTACGGACACTACCAGTCATGTATATCTTAGTGGGAGTAGAGAGTGGCAAGACAAATCTAGCACACTCCTTTGCTATACCAGCATGAAGCATCTTCTTATACAGATCAATACTCTCATTGAAATGCTGACGTATCTCTTTATTAAATTTAGTAACTGTTTCTTGATCTATATCATCAATAGAATTCTGACGATTCTTATCATCTTGACGACGTAGATCTGGTAGAGGGATGTCTTCTCTGATGTGTGAGACATCTTGATACCTCTGTGAAAACTCTTGGAAAGTAAATGATCTGTGCCTCAGTATCTGTGCAGCAATTGCTCTGGTTGTTTCGATCTCCAGAGTCATGTGTGCTTGCTCAAAGACACTCCAGTGTCCATGATTGATACAATATTTGAGTAGACCTGCTACTTTAGGGTTGTCCTGATTGTCTGGGTTGCTAACACGAGCAATATACCCCATTGTTTTCTCTGCATCAGGGGTGACAGAGAGTAGAGAAACTTTCATTACCACTTAATTAATAAACGTGACATAATTAACAGTCCTAATGACTGTAGAAATCCTATGGGAGGTAAACCAAACATAGGCATGATCCAATTCCATAATAGCATAAAAACATAAGGATAGAGACTCAGTGTTCCCAAAAACTGAAGAAACTTTTCACCATTTTCTTGGTCCTTTGCCTCCTGTGCCTTCTTAGTCTTATCTAGTATTATTTTTTTGGTTTTTTCGGTGGCTTTGGTGTTGATTCGTTCCATAAATTTGGCTTCACTGTACCTGCCGCCTGTCTGATGTACTGTAGTTTCTCTTTATAGAGATCCCAATAGTAATCAAACACATCTGCTCGCTTCTGAGCAATGACTAGATCTTGGCACATTTCATCATCAACATACCCGACCACGTATGCATGTGTGGGAAGAGTCTTATCTTGTGTATCCTCTTCTGCACACTTAGATTTTAATATCTTCATGAACGACCGCCCCATTCGATGTTGGGGAAGGCTTCAGAAATAACTGACTTAGTGATACGCTTATACTTTTTGGACATCTGTCCATCTTTAACCAAGACTAACAACTCTGCTTCTTCAGCAGATAAACCTTCTAGCATCTGCACAAGCATAGACTCTCTCTTCATACCAGGTAGTTTATCTGCACCACCCTTGAAGAATCTATAAAGTCCTTTATACTCATGCTCTAATCTTGTGTGGTCTGTACCTAGTGGAGCATCATTAGGTGTGTAAGGTACATCACCTTCAGGTACGGATGCTACAACACTGTCATCAAAATTTATGATAAGCAGTTGTCGTAATGCTGGACTGTTGTGTGTCCGCAATAACTTAATCTTCTCTGCCTTGGTCTTAGCGTTTGAAACTTTTCTCAAGATCTCAGAGAGTAATAGTCTTGCAGAACTATTAGTAGTTGCCATTGTGTAACTCCATAATTAATCATCATCTTCATCAGGTACGATTTCGTTTCTGATGTAAAGTAAGTCATCAGATACTATCATACCATCCTCGTCAAGCATCTCAGGATGGACAATTGATTTAGCATAAGCAGCGTTTTCGATAAAGTCTTCAACGTATCCCTTTGCTAACCAAGATGTCACCACTCCTAGGATGAATGCTCCTATGACTACTAGGACAACGAGTGCGATTTCCATAGTAATCTCCGCGTGAGGGCAAAATTATTTAGACACCTTAGAGAAGTCCTTTCTCGTGCAGGTACTTAACTGTGTCACTACACCCACCTAAATTATCTGATCCTAGTTTGACTTGGGGGAATGTAGATCCTTCGCCAAACTCTTGATAGAATGCTTCTCGGTCAAACTTCTCACCCAGTTTATATTCTACAAAATTATATCCTTTACCTTCTAAAACCTGTTTAATCTTGGTGCAATAAGGGCAACCATCCCTTGAATAAACAGCAAAATTCATAGTAATTTCCTCGGAATAAAAAAGGGGAGCTATGCTCCCCTAGGTTTTTTTATTTAGTCTGCTAATCAGAAGGTAAACTTACCACCGATTTTAGCACCCCAGTTAACTTGGTCATCGCCAGAGACTTCCTTAGTGATACCAGAGAGTTCTCCGTATACACCGAATGTATCTGTAGCAGCGATAGTTACGCCAGCTTTACCAGAGAACTCAGTTTCAGATCCGTCTGTACCGTCAACTGCTGTGAATGCAGGACCGCCTTGGACATAGAAACCAGCTTTCTCGGAAAGGTCTCCTTCAAAACCGATATGAAGATCTGTAGTTGCACCACTATAATCCCCATCAGGATAGGACAAGTTGCTTTCTACGTTCACGTAAGGACCAGCAAAAGCGGCTCCAGCGAGTAGAAATGGGCTTGCAGCAAGAGCTGCGATTGTTGATTTAATAGACATGGTTAAATTTTATGTATCTCGCAAGGAAAAACCCCACGGATGATAGCTTCCCCGACATGGGAAACTGTATACATTCGACGCAGGGTTACGATCTTTCGAGTCCTTTGTTTAGATATGTTAAGAAGTATTTATAATAACACAGACTTAACTAATTGTCAATGATGCGGTTTCTACGAAGTTTTGCTTCTTGCATTGCTGCTTCACACTCCTCCTTAGTGATCCGTTTCAACTCCAACTTTCTGTAAAGTTGATTCATTTCTTCACCCCATAACCTATAGGCTACCATACGTTTAGCACTCTTGACTCTCATGGTCTTGTGTGCTTCTGGACCTAAAGGAAATCCGATGAAGTAATCCGTATCGATAAGTGATTCCCACTCTACATCTACCTCATCAAGTACATCCTTGATTTCATCAGGGAGTTCCTCATATTTAATTTTAGGTAGCTTGCTCATAGTATTCATACCCTGATGCCATACGTGTATGCCACACTAGGTTGTTATCGACTGGGACTTTCATGTTAGCAGAGTTATGTACCTCCATATCAATGTTAGATACGCTGCTAGTTAGAGTTGCATTACAGTCAGTGTTGTTACCATCATAGAAACAAATGTTTTGGTTACTATTAGTGATGCCAAAGCCAGCGGAATGACCACCAACTACACTGCATGTATATGTTTTACCACCTTCAACGGTGGCAGTCTGGTTTGCGAGTGATCCTGTCTGTGTATTACCTTGAGTAAATGATATACTCAATTCAGGTATAGAGTAGGTACCTAATGCAGTACCATAACTCGACTGTGAATCATTCCAACTGAAACCAAAGGTAACAGTTGCTGTACCAGTGCCTGTGGTAACAAAGTTACCGTTTGTATCGAATGTGCCAACTACATTACCAGAAGATCCTGCTCTTGTCAACCTCCATGCTCCTCCAGCAGGGTTATGCTGCCATGTATCCGTGTTGGGTGCTGCGATTGCAGTGTTTGTTACTGCCATTGTCAGTATGCGCTGACCTTTAGTAGCAGCAAAGGTAATGCTGCTGCTCCCTGTATATGCTGGTGCAGGTGATAAAGTTAATGCAGTACCATCAATTGCAATGGTCATATTATTATCAGCAGCATACTCCAGGTTGTAGTTACCTGTCTCAGGTATCTGAATCACATATTGTAACGTCTTAGTTGTGCCTGAAAATGTTGAGGTGCGTGAAGGCCAGACTGCATAGGTATTCATGAAGGATCCCCATGCACTATGAGGACCAGAGGTAAACCATCCTAGGTTACCTGTCTCAGTGCCTGGCTCAATAACAACTTTAAGATTAATGTTATCTGTACCACCAGCACTGAATGATGTATTAAATACTTGCCCTACTACTAGGGTAGCTGGACTTGGAGATGCTTCCATCCACCACTCAGAATCATACTTCACAGATCCATCTTCCTGAGTACCATTTGCTATTGATTCTACCTTAACAGTAAACCCACTAAAAGTATGTGTTGTTGTAGTAGCACTAGCAAACCATCTGTCACCATCATATCCAGGAATAGTTAACTTATAGTCTGTCCAGTTACCATTACCATCAATGGTGATCATACTCTCACCGTATTCTCTATCACTAAAAGGTATAAACCTAGGTAGTCCAACTCCTGCACAACTAGACCCACGACACACCCTCATATACCATCCACCTGGATTGGTAGCCCAATCTTGTGCCCATGTATTTGAATCTGAAAAAGCAAGTCCTGCATAGGTCTCACTGGAACTACATGAACTTCTATGCCAATCTACAATATCACCTAGCAATGACTCAGAAGCATAACCTAATACCATTGCTGCCTTAGTGTTAGTCCATTGAGTAGCAAGGAGAGGGTTATCATTAACAGATGTACCTGCTTGTCCAAGGTAATGGTTTATCCATGTATCCATACCAATATCAGGTGGTCTACCTCTGTCTGGATAGGTCCCAGTGCGTCCAAATCTACCAGAGAAATACTCTCTAGCAACTGACTCTGATAAGAATGAGAAATACCATGCTCTATTTGTTGTATCTGATTCCTGCTCACCTCTTCCATAGGTACCTACTGAAGGAATATCATTACCACCAACAGTACTCTTTCTAACTATAGTTGTTTGTGTCTGTGCTCTCCCATGCTGCCACATTACTACCTCTGTAGCATTACCATTGGTTACTTGTACAGTTACTTTGTTTACTCCCTTTGTAAGGGCTACTGACCCAATGCCAGGTGCAACTAGATCTCCACCCTTAAACATACCACCTGCTTTAGTAATCAGTGGTGTAATACTTAAGTCTTCTCCAATAAAAACCTTACCATTATCATCACATCCAAATTCAAAATGATATGTATCATCAGTTGGAATAGTAATGCTGTATGTTACTGTCTGCTCTAAGCAAGGTAGGGTGCATACTTCTGGGTTAACCCACACTGCATATGCATTTCCTTTATTGGACCAAAATTCTTCTGACGTAACCGCATAGGTTACTGGTGTTGATTTATTTCTAGCGTATCTCTTTACTGTAGACCCATCCTCTTTAACAATAGTGATAGGTCTAATATTAATATCTGAATCAAAAGGATAACATCCTTCTGGTGTAGTGGCTGGCAATTCAAACATCTCCTCAAGGTCATGCCCTACAGGAGATTCAATTGGCCAGTCACCTTCTGGTGGAATAGTATATGGTGGACCTATGGTTTCAGGTGGATCTGCATTAATAACGTAACACTTTACATAGTTACCATCATCATCCAACTCACACTCCCACCTAGGGTGACCCCAATAAGGTGGATCCTCTTCTGGATTACAGAAGAATCCTACGATACATTCAGTTAAGACAGGAGGTGCTGGCGTTAGAGGTTCATCTTCAGGATCTGTTGGTGCTGAATAAACATCACAAACAGGTCCGAAGTATCCTTCTGGATAATAATATCCCATTAAACTCGCTTAAGCTTCTTCTCTATTTAGATTGCGTACTACAATCTTAGAGTCACCATCAGGCATAACTAGGATATTATCCTTACGGACATCCCACCCTAGTGACTCCATCATAGCAACGAGTCCATCCTCGCTAACTTCCCCACCACAGTTATCTGAGTCGGGAAGTGCACCATCCATCAAATCAAGATCTTTACCAATGCTCATTAGAATAAGTCTTCCTCTTTACCAAGTAGTATCTTAACATCTGATGTGGGATATGCAACACATGTTAACACAAAGCCATTTTCCAATTGCTCGTCATCCAAGAAGGATTGATCCTCTTGATTAACTGTACCTGATTCTATCTTACCAGCGCATGTAGAACAAGCACCAGCACGACAAGAGTAAGGAGCATCAGCACCCTCTTCTTCTGCCTTGTCTAAGATGTACTCATCAGCACCACAATCAAATGTGGTTTCATTACCATCAGTATCTACTACTGTTACACTATAAGTTGCCATAATTGAAAAAAGTAACCAAGATTATATAGGTGGGTTATTGAGAATAATTACCTACCTATTGAGAATGAATTTCAGTATCATTTAGTTGCTCCAAAATCCATCTGTATGCTTCTACTATATCACCTTCTCCTTTTCTAAACAAGTCTTTGTCAAAACTCTTACCATCTTTCCAGAGTCGCATCGAGTCAGGTGATAATTCATCAGCCAAGAGTAGATTTTTGTCAGCATCATAACCAAACTCCAATTTAAAATCAACAAGTGTAAGACCTATCTTACGAAATATATTCTTAAGTATATAATTAACATCTCTTGCTACTGTTCCCATCTCTTGTAGGACTTGAGGACCATACCCCATTAACATGATACGATCTGAAGTAAGTAACGGATCATTCTTCTCATCGTCTTTCAGATACCACTCAACCAGTGGCCAATTAATAACCTTACCTTCTTCTAGTGTTGTCTGTCTACAAATAGATCCAGCAGCAATATTTCTTACTACAACTTCAATGGGTACAATCTCTACCTTCTTACAACACATTGCTTTGTAGGTGGGCCTACTAATGTAATGAGTTTTGATTCCTTCTTCCTCCATTTTCTTAAAGAGGATCTCAGATATCTTACAGCATACCTCTCCCTTATCAGCAGGGAAGTCTACCTTCCTACCATTACCAGCAGTAACCTTGTCCTCATATTGTATGAGTACCTCATCAGGTTCAGAAGTCTCAAAGACTGTCTTAACCTTCCCTTGAATGAATGATGTCATAATGCGTTTAATACTAATGGTAATAGTTGGTGCTCTGCCTGTTGTATTGCTCTCTGCAATGACTCAGCATTATCACCAGGTAAAATAGGTACTGTCTGTTGCTTTATGATAGCACCAGAATCCAAATGCTCATTAACAAAATGCACTGTGCATCCTGTCTCTGCATCACCTGAAGCGAGTGCTTGTTCAACAGCATTCAATCCCTTGTACTTAGGGAGTAATGATGGATGGAGATTGATCAATCGTCCTGCAAATTCATCACAGAATTTCTTAGATACTATTCTCATCCACCCTGCCATCACAACAAGATCGACTTGGTATGCTTCAAAGAGTGCAATGATCTCTTCCTCATCCTTGCTATAGCAAGAATTGATATTCAATCTGTCAGCTCTCTTCTTTGCTTTGGCCTTCTTCTTGTTGTAAACCATGATGGCCACCTCATGCTTAGGACATGAGTGCACTATGTTCTCGAAGTTGCTTCCGTTTCCAGAGCACATAATACCGAGTCTCATTTTACCTCTTGGCGGGACTTCCAATCAGCATACATCTTACCATAGACCATGCCCTCGTTGGACTTAAGAGGAGACCCATTAAGGATCTCCCTCTCTCGATCAGTAATCTTTTTGTTCATACCTAGGTATTCTTTTTCCCAGTTATTTACATCCATGAAAAAAGGGGGATATAAAGTCCCCCTTAGTATAATATGTTTTGAAACTGGTGTCAACCGATACTTGGTGCAAGCAGTGCAACTTCATACTCATTAGCAGATGCTAAGTCAAGTGGGAAGTTGTGTGCGTTTCTCTCGTGCATCACTTCCATACCAAGGTTGGCACGGTTAAGCACGTCAGCCCATGTAGGAACAACACGTCCAGAAGCATCAAGGATACTTTGGTTGAAGTTGAAACCATTCAGGTTGAAGGCCATTGTTGATATACCCATTGAGGTAAACCAGATGCAAACCACAGGGAAAGCAGCAAGAAAGAAATGAAGGCTACGACTGTTGTTAAACGAGGCGTACTGGAAGATGAGTCTTCCGAAGTATCCGTGGGCAGCAACGATATTGTAGGTCTCTTCTTCTTGTCCAAACTTATAACCATAGTTTTGAGATTCGTTATCAGATGTTTCACGAATGATACTGGATGTGACCAGTGATCCATGCATAGCACTGAAGAGTGCTCCACCAAACATACCTATCACACCTAACATATGGAAGGGGTGCATCAGAATGTTATGTTCTGCTTGGAATACAAACATGAAGTTAAACGTTCCAGATATACCTAACGGCATACCGTCTGAGAATGATCCTTGTCCGAAAGGATAGATGAGGAAGATAGCAAATGCTGCTGAAACAGGAGCACTGTATGCAACACAGATCCAAGGACGCATACCTAAACGGTATGATAATTCCCATTGTCTTCCCATGTATCCACAGATACCAATAAGGAAGTGCATGATGACCAATTGATATGGTCCACCATTGTATAACCATTCATCGAGTGTAGCAGCTTCCCATATAGGATAGAAGTGCATACCGATGGCGTTGCTTGAAGGGACAACAGCACCAGAGATGATGTTGTTACCATACATTAAAGAACCAGCAACAGGTTCACGAATCCCATCGATATCGACAGGAGGAGCAGCAATAAATGCTATGATGAAACAAGTAGCAGCAGTCAAGAGACATGGAATCATGAGGACTCCAAACCATCCAACGTAAATGCGATTGTCAGTGGAAGTTACCCACTTACAAAACTCGTCCCAATTAGCAAGAGGGCTGCTCTGGGGTTTAGACAGAGTAGTCATTAAAAATGAGTGCGGTGTTTACTTGTTATGATAAGACATTGTAACCCCGTGGTCTTGGTTAGGGGGAAAATAAGGGGTGGAGTATTCCTGTGAGGGACCACTGAATAGGGGGAACAAGTCCTTGCCACCCGATTTATTTATTATACTACACCGTGTTAAGTTTCGTCAACAGGGAAACATTCTTTAGGTGCTGCATCCTTGTAGACCTGTATAAATTCTACCCTCTGCTCCTCAGAAACCTTGTATTTACGTGCCTTCTCAATGAGCTCATCGGCATCTTCACAGGTTAAAATTTGTTGTGCTATTAGTATTTCTAACATCTTATATAAACATTGTTAATGTATCTCTCGTGAATGATTCGTAAGCACCTGCTTCTACGAATAGGTTGTGGAAAAGTGCTGACTCATACATCACAAACCTATTGTATTTACCCTCAATAAGATTGTACATTAAAAAATCTTCGTTGTCAATTATAGGTACGTATTTTACAAACTCTTCTGGATCATCATTGGTCACAGCTTCGTATTGATCGTATCTATATTTGGCATTGAAGACTGGACGGTATTCCATATTAGACCTCTTGTGTCTATAGAATGCTGTCCCTGATCTACCGTCTAACTCTTCCGTTAGGTAAATGTTTGCTGCAAGACTGCAATCAAGGTCAACGTGAGGATAAGTACACCTTCTGCGTTGCGTATGATTCCCATCGAATCTATTAATATTGAATTTAGGTTCGCGTTCATCGATTCCGTAGTGTTGTTGTGCTAAGTTTGATAACAAAACTCTCAGCTGAGGAAATTTATAATTAACTCGCTGTTGATAACCAGGAAATCCATCCTCAGTCAAGGGGATAGGCACAGAGCAGATGAACTTCAGAAAGTCATCTGGATCTTTTAAAACATTATCAATAATAATAACTCTGTTTTTAGATTCACCGATGTGATCTACAGAGACTTGAGCATCCTCATTAACCAGCGGCAATGAGGTATTGTGCTCCATCAAAGAATACATAAGCAGCTATACCTGCAAAAAATAATAGTTGATACATGGCTATGTAGATGGTACTGGGATAGGGACTGGTTGAGATATTCTAACTCCTTTACCACCACCAAAATCATCGTCATCGTCATCGTTAAACCCACCACCAGCAGCGAAGTAGAATCCTAAGAGGATTAACACTGGCAGGAATGGGAATATTAATGCTATGACTGGTGAGACTGATTCTGTTGCGGCTTGGAGTTCGCCCATTTAAAATACACCTGGTAATATTTGTCCAGTTGTTAGATATGCACCTAGACCTGCTACTAATCCTATCATAGCCCAGCGTCCGTTTTGTAGCTCTGCATTTTCATTCATGGTTTTGTCCTGTTGGATAACTTGGATTTGAGGTTCTTTAGCAAACATGTTTTGTCTGCCACCGTCTTCTGTTGTAACAGTCATTTAAGATATGTTAACTAACGTAACAATATTATATATTAAATCTAAAACTCTGTCAAGTATTTATACCCAGGAATTATTCACGATTCAAATCAATTAAAACGTTGCCTGAAACTGAGATCCTTTCGCCTCCAGTCTGTTTAGGGTAAACCGTATGTATCATCTGACTGGGGAAGATTAAAATGTGTTGTTGTGACTCCCTGTTTATTTCTATCCTGGTACCATGATTATCCTTAATGAAATAAAATGGTGCATCATTATCTTCTACTCTCACATACAAAGCAAAAGAATAAAAAGAATGCTCATGCATGTGTGGGTAATGCTGATCATTCTTCTTCATTACATTAACCCACATCTGTCCTATCTTTAAATCATCTATCTCTACTCCTACTATTCCATACCGATCTTTATGAAACTCAAAATGGTGATCTATTGTATGCCCCAACCAGCATTGAAATGCAGCTGGGATAGGCATAACATACTCTTGTCTAATTGAGGCATACTGAGGGTCATCTAGGGACTCCTTACGATCAATCCCTGTGAATGTAGCCTCTTCTACGTCTTCAAATACTTCATCTGGTACCTTAGCAACCAGTATGTCTGTGCCAGGTAAAAAACTGTAGTCTAATCTATTATCATCCATAGTATAAAGGGGAGCTAATGCTCCCCTGAGTATCGACATCTGTCTTGCTTTGACAAACCATTTAGTTTAGAGTCTATTGGCAAAGACTATCCGAATGTAATGGTATCAGAAACAGGAGTTGTAAACCCTGCGGTTTTTGTGTCGAATGATAATACATCATTACCACCTGTCTGGAAATAGTAATCAGCAGCACCACCTCCTACTACATCAGGAGTAGGGAAGGTGATATTATAATCAGGATCATAAGATCCATCAGGTAATACTACATCTTCATGCTCCTTATGCTCTGGTAAATCCTTAGCAATCTTCTTAATCCCTTGATAATATACGAACAGTAAGTTGAGAGTACTGTCGTCTAGTGCATCTGCGTTGTGTGCCTCGTCAAATGCAGCTCTAGCTGCCTCATATGCTGCATTGAGTTTTGAATGTAACTCACAAGTCATAAAACCTCTTCAGTTGTTGATATTATATATCAGGTCTCAGGAAGTGTCAAGTCATTGTGCCAGTTTTAAAATAGTCCTTCTTCATATACCTTCCGAGGATGTTGCTATTGTAATATGCTGATTCACCATCATCATTACATTCTTCTAGTACGTTATTAATGAACAACTGTCTAGTCTCCTCGTAGTTTACCTTACCAGGTGTAACATGTAAACTAATTATTTCTCTTTTGAAGCACTGAATCCCCAGGCGTTTCCTGTCTTCTGTAAGTTCCTTAGAACTTCCGTAGTATGTTTTCCAGTTACTTTCACTCGTCCGTTTGCGTCCGCCAGTTCTAGGCTTTCGTTTTTGATAGAAGTACTTCCTACCGATGTATTGTTTCCCGGTCTGAAGATTTGTAATCCTGTAGACAAAACCGAAGAAGTCGCCAATATCATCAGTAGTGAAAGTTGAACCTTGGTATGTCCAGGGGTTGTCATAATGTCTTCTAGTATCTTTTTCATTAGAGTTCTCCGTCGTCATCATTTACATCAAGATAGTTAGCAGCATACGCTGTCTTATCACTATCTATACGGTAAGCAGCAGCGTCGGAATAAACTTCTGCTTTTATCTCTGCTATCGCTCTTTCGAGATCAGCAATTAAGATCTTTAGATTTTGTTTTTGCATGAGTTACATATGGTATTCGTCTAATATTTCCAAGACATTTAATAATATCCTTCTTGCGGCCTCCCTCTCATCCTTTTTCCAATCAGGGTACCACTGTTTAGTAGTTACCCCATGTAGCATCTTCATGACTCTTGAAGTCATGGCAACTTTATCAATACGGCCGTTCACTACAGGTTTGCCTGGAGCGAACTCCAGTCCTGATTAAACTTCGCTAAGCCTGTATCAGTTAGTGTGTGATCATATAGTTTATTGAATATATCCCAAGGGCAAGTGCAGATATCAGCTCCCACTCTAAAGCAAGCAGGGACTTGTCTAACTTCTCGAATGGAAGCAGCAAGAACCTTAGTCTTGACTTCATGTGTAGCATAGACATCAGCAATTTCCTCAACTAGATCTACTCCATCCCAGTACTGGTCATTCAATCTACCAATGAAAGGTGAAACATAAGTTGCCCCTGCCTTTGCTGCTAAGATTGCTTGCCCTGCACTGAATACCAGTGTCACATTAACTGGTACCTCATTCTCCGATAATTCTTTACATGCCTTAAGACCTTCTCTAGTCATAGGCAGTTTGATTGTTATGTTTGATGCTATGTCAATGTATTCTTCTGCATGACTTAGCATTTCTTTGGCTGTTTCACCTACTACTTCTGCTGATATAGAAGCTGACCAAGGAAAGATGTCACTGATTTCTTTAATGACTTCCTTTGGATCCTTTCCAGCTTTCTTCATTAGAGATGGGTTTGTTGTCACTCCATCTATAAGCCCAGTCGAAAAACTCTGCTTAATGAGATCAACATCAGAGCAGTCCAAGAATAGTTTCATGGTGTCTCTTATAATTTCATATATTTATCTTACCATAAAAAAAGAGACACACATATGTGTGTCTCCATACTCGGACAGTCACGGTTTAAACACTAAGCGGCAACTAACTTCCTACCAGTTGAGTCAACGTTGAATTTGATTCCACGATAGACTTCTTGATGGGGTGTCATCTGCCATCCTTTTCCCTGTGATCTACTATACTTAACACCACGATAGGTGCGTGTAATAGATCCCTTTGACTCAGCACGCTCACTTGTGTCGTACTCTTTTCCTCTGTAAACTAATTTCATTGTCCTTTCTCCTAAAGTAGTTGGATTTTGAGGTCCGTTCCTTTAGTCGTTTTCGTCCCCGAAGGGATGAACGATCCGTTCCGCGACTTACTTGCGCCTCTAATGAGGTGAACGTAATGGTAACAAATGTTACCTATTGCTATTTATAACAGGAGACCCTAACATTAAGGTACATCCTGTTACAGATCTTTAATGTGTGGTGTGTGGGAGATTGGATTCCTGTATACCAATAAGAGGAGGGCATTACTACAGTTAGTAAAACTCCTCTGCCTAAGACCCGACTGGTAAGTCGATTCTGACCTGCGTCAGCAGCACCACCTGTGTCTTATCACCTTAACCAGCAGTATGCCAGTAAGTTTGTTCAGTCACTCCCTATGTTGAGCTCTCAACAAATTTATTATACAACCTAGTAGGATGGTTCGTCAAGCTGTGCACTCTGACGTTGTTGCCAAAGTTTACGTTCCATTTCCCACATCTCAGTGGCATTGTATGGCAGAGCATCCTGCCCTGCATTCTCCATTACCTTTTCCCAATTGGCATCAACATCATCAAAGAGAGAATCCTGCGAAGGTTGACTCTGTGACATCTTGTTTGATTCCTCCAACGACATAACTTTCTATCTCCGTTTCTTGTGGTGCGTTTTGTTGACCCTTAGAATTGAGCCAATGCTCTGTCCAAGGCAGAGGATTATTCCTCAGTGGTTGATCATATATAGGTGTCAAACCTACTGCCTTCATACGACGGTTAGCAATCCATTCAACGTATTGAAATAGTAACCTATCATTAAGACCAATCATACTACCATCCCTAAAGAGATGCTCTGCCCATGCCTTCTCTTCATCTACACATTTCCTAAACATTTCTGTTACAACTTCCTTCTCTTCTCTAGCAATCTCCTTCATCATTGGGTCATCCTTACCCTCACTCCAATTTTTTAGTATCTGTTGTGTGAGTACAAGGTGTTGTGACTCATCTCTTGCTATGAGAGATAGGATTTTAGCCGATCCTTCCATGAGTTTATTTTCACCAAAGGCAAAACTGCAAGCGAAAGAAACGTAAAAGCGTATACCCTCCAGTATGTTGACATTGGCAACAGCCCTGTAAAGGGCCCTCTTGAGTTCCTTTCTTGTCCACTCAACTGATCCTGAGCCTCTTGCTCCAGAAGTCCATTGACTTCCTCCTCCCCATTCTTGTGCATAGTTAATAAAGTAATCGTAAGCTTGTGTAACTGATTCTGACCTTGAGATAATCTTATCATCTTCTAGTATAGTATCGAAAACCTCAGAAGGATCAGAGTAAATATTCTTAATGATGTATGTGTATGATCTGCTATGAACCATCTCCATAAACTGCCAGACTTGCATACATGCTTCTAACTCAGGTAGTGAGCAGTATGGCATGAAGGCCATACCAGGTGCTCTACCTTGCACCGAGTCTAACATGATCTGATACTTCAGATTGCTAGTAAAGATATGTTTCTGATGATCATTTAACTGTGCATAATCACCTCTATCTTTTTGTAAGGAGACCTCCTCTGGTCTCCAAAAATATCCTAACTGTTGTTGTGTCAACCTATCAAATGTAGGATACCTATAATTGTCGTAACGTTGGACCCCTAGGGGTGCACCGAAAAACATGTATTGTTTTGTAGTGTCTACTACTTTAGAGTTAAACACTGTCATGCCTTGAATCTCTTTAGACGGCGCAACTGTCACAAGCTTCCTCCTCAGTAGTTAGTATTTCATTAATGAGATTGTCAACGTTAGTTGTCTGCTCATCATGCCATCCTATTGGATGACTAGGTTCATCTGTATCCTTCTTAGCATCGTATGTATTCTGATAGTAAGAAGTCTTCCACCCATACTTGTAGGTATTCAAAAGATCCTGTGCCATTACTGATACAGGTACCTCTGAGTCAGGGTAATTCTCTGGATTATAACTCCAGTTACCACTGATCGCTTGATCAAAAAACTTCTGCATCACTGCTACGATATTGATATACCCAGTGTTATTGGGCATGTCCCATAGCAAAGTATAGTTATTCTTTAGAGTGGTGTAGGATGGAACAATCTGCTTAAGGGGCCCCTTCTTTGATTTTTTAATGGACAAGTAGTCTCTAGGTGGTTCGATTCCGTTTGTTGCATTTGACACAACGGAACTGCTCTCCGAAGGCATTTGTGCGGACAGTGTTGAGTGCCTAAGACCGTGTTGCCGTATGTGCTCCCGTAATACATCCCAATCGCATAGTAGGTCATTGCTTACAATTTCGTCTACCTCTTTCTTATATGTATCAATTGGTAGTACCCCTTCGCTATATTTGGTCTTCCCAAAGTAGCCACATGGACCTTTCTCCATAGCCAAACGATTCGATGTATTCAATAAAGCATACTGGAATCTCTCAGTCATCTCATGGACCAATTGCCATGCTTTAGGATCATCATACTTAACACCCTGCTTGGCAAGGTAGTGTGCTAAACCTATGTAACCTATACCCAGTGACCTACGATTAAGGGTAGACCTCTTAGCAGCATCTACAGGGTATGTTTGATAATCTATCAGTGCATCCAATCCTCTAACAGCAAGTTCACATAACTCATCTAACTCATCAAGTTTAGTTATCTTACCTACGTTGATAGCAGAGAGAATACACAATGCAATCTCACCTTCCTTGTCAATGTGTTGGATAGGATCTGTAGGGAGAGTTATCTCCTGACAAAGGTTACTCATGTTAACCTTATCCTTAAAGGATGAGTGCTCATTGCAGTGATCTATATTCATGATATAGATACGTCCTGTCTCTGCTCTCTCCTTAAGTAAATCTAATATTAATTCTTGTGCATTAACAGTTGATCTCGGAACTGAGTCCGTCCCCTCATACTGGGTGTATAACTGGTCAAACTCTGGAGTACCGAAAGCATCATATAAACCAGGAACATCATTAGGGCTGAATAAAGAAATATCTTTGTTTTGGATAAACCTTTCATAGAATAGTTTTGAGAATTGAATACTGTAGTCTAGTTTTCTGACTCGGTTGTCTTCTGTTCCTTTGTTGTTTTTGAGGACGATGATGTCTTGGATTTCTTGATGCCAGATAGGAAAGTGGACAGTAGCTGACCCTCCTCTGATGCCGTTTTGAGTACAGCATCTGACAGTTGACTCAAGTTTTTTAAGGAAGGGAATAACACCTGTGTGTTGAACTTCGCCGCCTCTGATTTTGCTGTTGATACCCCTGATGCGACCCGCGTTAATACCAATACCTGCCCTCTGAGCGACATACTTGCCAATAGCCATATCAGAGCTAAAAATACTATCGAGGGTGTCATCAATATCAACCAAAACACAACTTGCAAACTGGCGAATGGGGGTTCTAACTCCCGCCATGATTGGTGTTGGGATGTTGATTCGTTGCTTTGAGATTGCGTTGTAGTACTTTCTGACATAATCGAGCCTGTAGAATTTGTCGTCATTTTGGAATAGGGTAGCAGCGATCATGATATACATGTACTGCGGTGTCTCAAATATCTCTCCAGTGCTTCTGTCTTGCACAAGATACTTGTCAGTTACCTGACGCATACCAGCGTAGGTAAAGTTGAAGTCACGAGCGTGGTCTATGAATCTATTTAATTCATCCCACTCTTCCTCACTGTACTTCTCTATAATACTACCATCATATACCCCTCTTTCAACACATCGCTTAACATGCTCTAACAATACAGGGTTCTTGTCTGGATGATCACCATTATATACAGCCTTCTTCAGACCAAACAACAGTAGTCTAGCAGCAACGAACTGATAGTTAGGATTGTCAAGAGAGATCAGATCATTAGCAGACCTAATTAGAATCTCTTGTATGTCAGCAGTCTGGATACCATCAAAGAATTGAAGGTTCGCATTCATTTCTACCTGTGATTCAGAGACACCTGCGAGTCCTTCACAGGCGAATTGTACCATCTTATGAATCTTATCGAGGTCAAGGGGTGTGCTCTCACCACACCTCTTAACTACGTTGATTTCTTGGTTGGGTGTCATACCTTTTTCCATTCAGTTAACTTTACTTTTGCTTGTAGTCCTTGATATGTATTTGATTCTATCAGAGACTTTACGTTTCGTCCAGCCATTACCATATCGTTTATGTCCTTTTCAGGAACCGTGAGTGGCCAAATCACTACCTTATCTCCTCGGTCAATGGCGTTGGAGATTCGGTTGATGATTTCGGTGTTACGAGGTTCGTTATCATAAACGTAAACACAATCGCTCCAATTATACGTCCGAAGATTAACATCAGCACCGCACATCGCAACGGAATTTTTAATGAAAAAGGAGTCAAACGGTCCTTCAATGATGTAGATGGTTTGGTTGGCATTTATCTTGTTAAGACCATAAACTTTTGGCTTAGACTCATCTAACATAATTGTTATGTATCTGAGTTTATCTTTTGGGTTTAAAGCCCTACCCTGGAAACCAAACCATTCACCATTAGTATCGATTAATGGTATTACTATTCTTGCGTGATCCTTAGTTATATGCTTGAAGGTTGGTCTCTGTTCGTTAGACCAAGTACAAAATGATTCAGCGTAATAAAGATCCTCGAATTTTTCTTCTGGAATACCTCTATCAAGAAGGTATTTTTTGGCTGGGTGAAGACTATTTAGTGATTTAATATTTGGTATATTTGTATCCTTCTTAACAAACTTTGGAGTCTCAAATTTAAACTCTGGGTCAGCAACATTACGTCCTTTACCAGTGAGTCCTGACTTGTATCTCTCTAGGACATACTCATCATATATGTCATTGGCTTGATCCTTTAGAAAGTTACTAAAAGACCTACCGACTCCACAGTTATGGCACTTAAAAACGAGACCACTCTTCATAGAGAAGAAGTAACCTCGTGTTTTATTCTTGTACTTTTCTGAGTCACCACAGTAAGGGCACCTAAAAGTGTACACACCTTTCCTGACCTGTTTAAACTTATCCAATCTCGAAGAGACTAGATTAGCATACATCAAATCAATCAAGTGACTTTAAGTTTTAATCTCAGTCCTAACTATACTAGCCTGTGGTGAATCTGTCAAGGTTCTGAGTGCCGATTGTCCGACTGGACTAACGAGGAAAGATACAATAGCAAGAGCACCACAAATAGTCCACATCTTCTTCTCCATGACCTGTAGACGGTCATCGACCTTTCTAATATCTCTTTCACAACCTTTCTTTATCTCCTCTGCTCTACGGTTTACTTCACGATGGAGAGACTCCACCTTTTCAAACAAGACAGCATCTATTCTGTCCTGCTTGTCAAGTTTTTCATTGTGTACAGCAAGAAGTTGCCCCATCTTTACAGAATTTTCTTGTAAAGATTCGACAACTCGTTCTAATCTTTCTAGGATGGCAGTATTGACATCCATTACTTTCTCTTTAATGCCTTTGCTCTTTTATCAGTAAAGAATTTGTATGCATCATAAGGAAGTATCCTTTCGATCTCAACATCAGCACGGAACCTAGGGTTGATGAGGATCCTCATCTTCTGTCTAAGTTCTGCAGGTGATGCAGCAGTTACTACTGTCTCACCGACCCCTGGAATGTTAAGTTTATATTGTAATAGGTTATGTTTAGGTGCAAATCTATCTACTACACCCTCTTGAACTTCATTCTCACCTTGTGCTGCTCCCTTAGCTGCTTGGTTAACTGTCTTCTTTCTCAGTTGAGCAAGCTTCTGTTGAAGCATTGATATCTTTTTATGCACCTGTATTTCTTGAGGACTTGGTGCGATTGCCTCACTGACTCCTGCCTTCTCTTTAGCTCTCTGCTTAGTAGCAGCCAGTCTATCAGATTTAACTTGCTTCCTATACTTAGCAACAATACTATCCACGTTATGTGGTTTAGACTTACCAAGTCCACCAGCAGCACGGATATTCATGCCACCCATAGATGCACCACCAGTAACTGATCTACCTTTAAGGTTTACGTTACCCTTCTTACCCTGCATTGCAGGAGTACTTACAGACCTAAGAGTGTTAGCATCTGCTCTAGTATTTCTTGCTTCCTTAATCTTTTGTGCAAATGCTTTCTTCATCACATCTAAACGTAGATGTGGTGGTAAACTATCTGCTGCTTCTTTCCTCTTCTTCTCTGCTTCCTTCTTTCTTTTATTTGTATCAACAACCTCAATCTCTGGCTTCCAATCTTCCTTAACTTTCTTCTTCTTAACTACAGTAGGATCTGCGATCTTGTTACCAGGTGCTACAAGACCCTTTAAGTCTTTAAGCTTGGCACGCATTTTTATGACAGGATCGAATCCAGCAGTTGGACCTGTAGCGGTATCCCCTGCGGTGAATCCAGTTGTCATCATTTCTTCATTCATATCCTGTTAAGTTCGTCTTGAATGTCTTCATCAATCTCTAACGTAGGTAACATACCTACAGGGTATTTATTCAAAAACGTTAGAAAAGTTTTTAACATACACCAATACTCTCGTTCCAACTTGTAGAACAGCAGTGGTGTCGTCGCTTCACCAAAAACATTGTAAAGTATAATAAGATGGTTAATAATAAGATGAGTCCTCAACTTATTATCTTTTAAATACCGTCTGAATAATCTCTTTAGGTACTTAAACCGTTTCATATCTTCATCAAAATCCTCACGCGTACAGCAATGAGGATTTTCATAATGCTTCATGGCGAAGAGAAGAAGATTTTCTTCATTCAATTCGCTGAATATCATATTCTATTATTCTGTGACTGTTAGTGTAACTGCTGTTAAACCACTGAGTACCAGTGATGCTGCTGTTGAACCGTCTGCTGTGTCAGTAAGTGTGCCACTGTTAAGTGTTACGTTTGCTCCACCCAGTGTCAATACGTCATCTTCAGCAACAGTTTGAGATGCTACTGTGAAACGCTTCCTGTTTGCAGTCGAACCAGTTGCAGTATAGGTAAGGGTGTGAGGTCCACGACCACTACCTGATCCTTGGTTACCGTTAGCGATTACAACTTGAGGAGATCCAGCAACTGTTACCTTCTCATCCCATGTAATCTCAGCAGTGATTGTCTTACTACCAGCTGCAATTGTAGATTGTACGATACGAATCTTAGTTACAGTAGGTGCAGCAAGAGTTGTTGATAGACCACCAATACAAGCAAGCACTTCTGGTTGTGCATTAACATTGTCACTACCGCTACTGGCAGTACCAGGTGCTACAACCCATCCTGCTGTACTAGCATAGACAGTTGCCTTATTGTAGTCTGAGTCCTCGTTCTCTGGCAGCCATTTGGGCTTGTTCGTAGCCCCAGCTGCGGTTTTTCCCCATAATGGCATGGTAAATTACTCCGAAAAAATCTTCTGTTAACAGTATTTATATTATAAGTATGCTTTAGAAATGTTTGTGGCGAAGCCAACGACAGTAACACCAGCAGCTATGACTGCTCCTGCTCCTATCACCCACTTTTCAACAGTCTTCAATCGCTCCCTAAGATCATCCTGTTTCTCCTCAAGACGTTCAATCTTAAGTTGCATCACAGTGATCCTTGTCTCCTGTGATGCATCAAGTCCTAGGTCAGTCATGATACAAAGTCGTCTGCTTTAACTTCACGATTGCGAATCGCTTTAGCTACTTGCTCGAACAGTTGATCATCTACATCTGTCTTGGTAGTCTTAACTGCTTTAGCAAGAACTCTTAGACAAATCTCAATCAATCTATCTCCGATCTCCTGATCGTTTGGGATAGAATTTACGGCATCTTTAATAATTTTAGATGCGAAAGGTAGTAATGCTTTAAACATAATTATTCACATAGTCAGTATACTATGTATCACGGTTGGACTGCCAACGCTGTCTCCTTTTATTATATGTTCTCACCTCACCAGGAGATAACTCCTTCTTGTAGGAGGGTCGATCATATCCAATAGGACGTTTACTTTTTACCTTTCGTAAAAATCTTCTTAAAATTCTTTGTAACATTGCTCCAGTTAAATACTGGAGGTGACTGCGTTATGTTCCTCTTGTATCTCTCATTGCAGCGTCAGCAGCAGCCTTAGAAGCACGACGTTTGGCGACTTTCTCTGCGGGTGTAAACTTATTATCACCTGCTTGCCTTCTCGTCTTATCTCCTTTGACTTTCTTTTTCTCTTTACTACTTTGCTGTACTGCACCTGCTCCATACTCAGCTTTGATACGTGCAAGGACTGTTTGGTATGCTAGATCTTTCTTAGCACTGCCACCTTCAGGTTGTGGCTTCCCTTTCTTTAAATTCTTTCCAGTCTCTTTGGCATACCTGGTTTTTTCATTGATGAAATTACCGAAGGTTAAGATCGAAGGTTCATTCTCTTGATTGCTTTTTTCACAGACTTCTTCTTGACCTTCATACGCAGTGTCCTCCTGATTAAGGTTTGTTGATTCTGTAGCTACATCGGGACCATCTTCATCCCGATTTCTTTTCTTCTCACATATTTTGCAATCACATTCTTGACCATGATTGCGTGAGGATTCCTTCTCCATTAACTCATCCTTCTTAGGGTTGATCTTAATGGAGGTTTTTTTCTTTTCGGAAAGTTCCTGGAAACTAAGCATCTTCCCTCCTGATAAATCTTTTCCAATTTGTTTCAGCGGGGAGTGCAGTACCCTCATTGTGGAGTGCACTTGCTTCCTTGTGCTTACCTTTGTTAGTGAGATCTTTAATCTTCTCACGCTTTGCTCGTTGAGCAAGTTGTGCAGCAGTAGGCTTGCCTTCCTTATAATACTTTCCAGTACCAGAAGCAGGGGTTGCCTTCTCACCGAGGACTATGTTCTCGATCTCTTCCAAGTTAAACACTCCTGATTCTACAAGAGTATCTATACGATCAAAGTCTTCACCTAATCTCTTAGCAAGTTTGTCAGATCCTTTAGAAACAAGACGTGAAGTCTTGCCGACTGCCTTCTTGACAACCTTCTTAATTAGACCACCTGCCTTCTTAGCAACCTTAACTCCTGCCTTACCGACAGACTTAGCTGCATCTCCAACTGCCTTACGAGTTTCACCTGACTTCTCAGCAGGTTTCTTTCCTTTACTAGCAGAAGCAACTACTGAACTAGCAGTTGGTTTTGACTTCGACTTCTCTTCAGCACCTGATGACTTACTAAGACCACCTGATGATGATTGTGACTTAGATCCATTAGCTGCAGCTTTACTCTTTGCTCTCTCCTTGGCAGCTTGGTATCTTCCAACAGCAGTGCCAGCGACTTCTCCAGCAGCTCCAGCAGTCTTAACGGCTACCTTCTTAGCACCAGATGCAGTTGCCTTAGCAGCTTTACCTGCTACTTTTGCTGTCTTACCTACTACCTTAGCAGCAGTCTTCAGACCTGCCTTAACTTTACCAGCAGCACCTTTGACTGCCTTCTTAACCTTACTAGATCTTGCTGCCTTACTTGCTAGGACAGCACCTTTAGCAACACCACCAGCAAGAGTGCCGACGATCTCATCTAATTGAATCTTCTCAATGATCTCAACCATCTCCATCAACTCTTCTGGATCCGAAGTCATTTCTGTCAATGCTTCTTCAAAGAGCATTTCCAATTCTTCTTCTGAGATCTCATCAATAGTTGGATCTTCTGATAGAGTATCAATGACTGTTGTAGCCCACTCAGTGAGGTCAAGATATTCTACGTCTTCACTAACGACCTTCTTAACGTCCTTAGCAAATTTAACAGCAGTCTTAACACCAGACTTTACACCCTTAGCGAATTCCTTTACACGCTTCTCAGGTACCTTACCCTTTGCTCTAGCAGCTTGATGACGTTCAACCCCTTTCTTAATAGCACCACGGATCTTGTCTCCAATTCCTTTCTTGGTTGCTGGTTTTGCTGGTTGCTTTGTCTTTGCTTTTGCAACTGACTTAGTAACCTTGGCAGCAGTTTCCTTTTTCTTAGCAGGAGCTGCTTTCTTTTTAACGGGTGCCTTCTTGACAACAGCTTTGACTGTTGTTTTCTTAGCAGGTGCCTTGTCATCACCGTAGTTGGTAACGTCAGTCTCTTTCTTCTTGTAAGCAGCAGAGTATTCTCCTTTACCTGATGCTTTCTTAGCAGCGTCTGACTTATCAACTGCTGCTTTAACTTTCTCATAGGAAGGTGCTCTGACAGATGCCTTTCTTGCTGACCTTGCCTCCTCGTTTAATTCTTCTATTGGATCGGTTACGAACTCAATAAAATCTTCGAGACCTACTTCCTCGATGATCATATCTAATCCTTCTTCGTTTATTCCTTCCTCGAAGAAATAATCTGTTGATACTTCTACAGATGCATCTAACCAATCGACATCATGTCCACCATATTCTTCTTTTTTAACTTCTCCCTTTTCATATCCCTTACGATCACCATCGTCATCCCACCAACGAGGACGTTTCTCACGGTTCTCTTTTGCTTTCTTTTCAGAAACTTTCTTTTCATCTAAGTCTTGTACCTCTTTATAGGCACTAGACAAGTCAGGTAATTCTCGTAGGTTCATTGCACCAAAGTTGATTTCTTATTTTTATTTATCTTCTTAACGAATTCGCCAGGAGTTAATTTTTTCACATATGTTGCAAGACTGTCGGTCCCAAACTCTCTACTACTGGGATCACTGTAGTCTACTTCAACTAAATCTTTCAACCACCCTCTGAATATTGTATCATTTTCGTCAATGTAGATGAGGTAATTACTACCACGTGAAACGATCTTACCTAACACACCAGTGTTAACGTTTTCTACTATGGTACCAACATTAAATATCTGTTTGTTAATGTATGCTTCTCTTAGTCCTTGTGGATCTAACTTAGGAGCAATTTCAAATAGATTATATGAAGCATCATTAAAATCTCCAGCAGATTCTAACTGCATGGCAGACCTAACTGACTTATACATTCTTAATTTTTCTTTCTGTCCTAGTGCTGCTGCAGTACCCTTCTCAAAGGTCTTGAAGTCATCGTCTGCTGCTGCCTGACGCATCTTAGATGCTGACATACCCTCTAGTCCATCACCATCGGGGTCTCTGTCACCAGCAGATACTGCTAGTATATTCTCAAACTCATATATCTGACCGTTATATTTCTGTGCTAGAGAGTTAAACTCACTGACTCTATCACCACCTACAACAATCTTTACTTCACCATATCCTTCTTCATTCAATGCTATAAGGACATCGAATATTGTACGCATATCTGGATTAGAAATAATATTATCCTTATGCTCTGGGTAAGACTTCTTCATCCACTCAACCTTCTCATTGGGTGACAATGGATTCTTCTGTGGATCTTCAGACTGACTTACATAAACACGATAGTCACCGTCGGTGGCTTCTCTGGATACCCTTCCAAGTAGTTTTTCATGTCCAACAGTAGGTGGATTGAATCTTCCAAATGTAATAGATATTGAACCTTGAGAGCTCTTATCCTGATCTCCTCCTTCATCCTCTACCCCCGATATTTGTTGTGCTGCTGCTGTCTTAGCGTCAAGTTTGACCAGCTTGCCATCCTTACTCATGTGAGTAACTTGACCCGAAGGATTAGCATACTTACCATACCCTACATGACTGAGGGATAGTTTCTCTGCCTCCTTAGATGCCCAAGATCTTTCTGCTTCTGATAGAAAAGCACTAAACTTTTTCATGCGTCCAATTTTTATCTAGGTTGAAGTTTGCTTTACTAAATTTTTCTCTGTCTACAATTTTAAATGGATCTTCAGATAGAGTTACATATCCCTCATGGTCTGATGGTTCCCCATCAATGAAGCAGTTAACGTTATCTGTAGTCTGTATATTTTTAAGTAAACGGAGTTTCAGTTTTAGGATATTAACCCACACTTTGAAGGTAGATAGATTAACTCCACACTGGTATTTATCATGGTAAAGAATGTAGGATCCAAAAAGTGCGGAAGGATCTAAATTTCCTCCGCCTCTTATGACATCATTAACATGCTTTCTAATAGATTGTAATGTCTTTGCATCAGGTGCTTTACCTGCGAAAGGTAAGTCTCTGACTATGTTTGCAACTAATGCCCAGTCAGACCAACCTTTAACCTGTGCCTTGGTAGTATCTACGAAGTAGCAATCCTCTGTATGAGGTAGAGCAACCCCAAAGTTACCGACACTATCTGGAGAAACTTGTACATATTCAGTATGAGGAGCTAGAATAATTTTTTGAGTAACCTGATAAGGAAATTCATACTCCACAGTATTAGGAGTATAAACACTGCCTCCACCGACACCGATCCAATCAGCTTGGATAATACGATTGATACGAGGGAGATAGCGAAGAGCCAACCTAAGAATGTCAGCAACATTCCCTTTATGGTTCCTGTCAATATCCTCATTGGAGTAATTGATCTTAATCTTTTTCTTGTTGAAGACACTTTTTGTACCTACAAAGAACCTTCCATTGTCAGGATTGGTACCAAAAACTATAGCAGGAGCACCGTCCCACTTAACGCTTACGTTACGAGCAGATAAAATATGCCTAACAGCAGCTAGTGCTGACCTTCGCCCCTCAAAAATAGTATCTTCTGGATGCTCAAGGTGTTTGTTAGGCATAAAATCTCCCTTTACCCCTTTATTATACTCGATCTGAGGGGTTTGTGGGGGGTCAGTGTGCCACTTTCTAGTCTGTCAGCTTGTAATATGGTGCTGATAAGCTAGACTGACTGGAAGCATACAATAAAAAGTCCTCACACAATTTATTTTTTGCTGTTTTATTTGTAATGCTTGAAATTGTATCAAAAAGTTTAACAACTTGCCACTTAGAATATAACCAAGGATCATCAGCTTTGCTTAAGATATCATCTACTGTTTTATCATTCACACCCTTACCATAATCTTTAAATCCCTGCTTAATAACTGCCTTAACACCATCAGGATCCTTCCTAACCTTATCAGCTGCTGTAGTTGGTATCTGTTTGTTTGCAAGTTTATGCTGCTTAAGTAATATATTAACTGGACCTAATGATATCTTACCTTGGTTAGCAGAAGCACCTTTAACTTCACCCTGCCAACCAGTTAATTTCTTACCACCAAAAGATCTAAACTGTATCTTTACACCCGATTCAAAATGAATGTACCCATCCATAGAGTCTTTACTAAATGAAAATTCTTTAAATTCTTGAGTATTTTTCTGTTTAGCATCAAAGTTAACTTCCTTTGGATCCTTAGCAGAACCTTCAATCTTCTTTAAAGATACACCCATAGCAATTCCTTTCTGTATCCTTTCTTGCATACACTGATTCAATCCTTTAAAACTTAATTCATCATTCAAACATTTAGGATTAAAATCCTTGAAAGCATAGATGTCAGCAGGAGACCATTTATTAATGTCCATCCTAATCTTATCCTTTGCTTTTAAATCTTTAAAAGCTTTATCAATCTGACCAACAGTCTTTGATCCCCTATGATATGAATAACCTCTACCAAAAAAAGGCACTAATTTATTAGCACCTTTAACACAAGAGTCTATCCAATCATCTGGAAGTTTATCACTTAAAATATTTGCAACCTTCTCATCAATATCAAACCATTTTGATGCTGCTTTAACAGTCTTTTCATTAACATCTGATGCTGTAATGGGTTTATTCAAATGCTGTCTAACAGCACAGTATACACACTGGGCAGACTCAGTTAACTTAGTAAGTGCTGCTCCACCACCCGATTGACTACCACCTTTGGGCTTGTATACTAACTCAGTTTTAGTACCTTCAGTTGATATTAATATTGTACCAGGAAAACTAGATATCCATTTACCCGTATCGTAAACTTGATCAGAAAATACCCAATCACAGTTAATCTTATCTAATGCTTTATGGACCTCATCCCTTATTCCTGCCCTATCTTTACCAGTTACCTTTAGTCTGGTCATGTTACCAGTAGCACTTATAACATCGACCTCGTAACTATCCAGAACCTGATTAATGGCTAGCATTATCTCAGATTCTGTTTGATTTCCTTTAGGTTTTTGTTTCTTTGCCATTAGTTCCGCAGGTCTCCACGGACTATTTATCCCACCAAGTCACATTGGTAACCATCGTAAGGTGGTTCTTCTTCTGTTACAAGATGTCTAAACGGTATAGGATCAAAATAAGTCTGATAATCCATCTTACCTTCACGTTCATCTAACACTTCATTGATTAATATCTTCAACTCCTTTGCCATCGATGGAGTGAATAACCTCCGAGGTGTGACTGTAGCAGGTTGATACTCCTTCTTACTATTCTTAAACTTTGCTGCTTCTTCGGGTGTCATGGGGGCACCCATACCCTGTGTGTCAATTCCCATCTTGTTTTTTCTTTAGTTGTTTCTCCCAAGCTGATATCAAGAGCTCTAGTTCTTCTATACGCTTCCTAGTATCTTTGATCTTGCCTTCAAGATAATCCATATCAGTGAGGGTTGTATTTTTGGATGATAGAATATACAATCACCAAACTTATCAATGCGATGCATATCAAAGGTAATAGTATATGCATTATCTATCTCCTGCTGCTCTATTTTCTGACTTATCTATACTGAAACTCCCACCAGGGTATCTACTTTCTAACTTCTTAACATTGCGTCTGATAACGTCATCGAAAGGTACGTCCAAAGCCATACAAGCTTGTGCCACATACCACATAACGTCACCCAACTCAATAATAAGATGCTCTCTGTTGTCGTCATTCCAAGGTTTGCCTTGGAATACCATCTTCTTAATGATCTCAAGGAATTCACCAGACTCAGCACTAAGCCCAACAGCAGCAGTGGTAAGACGATTAATATTGGAACCCTCTCGATCAAGATTATTAAGACTCTCAATAAAAGATTCAAAGTCTTTACTACTATCGCTTGTGACAGCATCCACGAATACAGTGTACTTATCAAAATCAATCATACTTAAGGTTGGCGAATGTTTTCTTGTCGTTGAATTTTTTGACGAGATCAACCTCGCCTTGTTTGTCTTGCTCATCTTTACCAGAATCTACTAGACCTGATTGAGCGTCCTCTATATCATACAACCTCATCCTCGATCTGTCAATCCCAATACAAAATTTCCTATTCATTG
>Ga0208764_10000241_pt1 | contig 33387 bp, 32 predicted proteins | sample ETNtaG_18_FD_185762 | JGI IMG/M metagenome (GOLD analysis project Ga0208764, IMG submission 185762) | Marine microbial and viral communities from oxygen minimum zone, Eastern Pacific Ocean - ETNP201302SV91 (SPAdes) (version 2) | ecosystem: Environmental > Aquatic > Marine > Oceanic ... | reverse complement strand
GTTCATCTGGGGAGTCATCTAACGCGTCGAAGTCATCGAAGTCATCGAGGTCATCGAGGTCATCGAAGTCATCGAGGTCATCTTCTACCTTCTCGACCTCCTTGGCCTTCTTCTCGGCCTCCTTGGCCTTCTTCTCGGCCTCCTTGGCCTTCTTCTCGGCCTCCTTTACCTTCTTCTCGGCCTCCTTGATTTTCTTTTCTGCGTCCTTTGCCTTTTGTGCTAGACGGAATGCAATATGCTCTGGGATTTTCTTTGCCATGAAAACTACCGTTTGTTGGGAAAGACGGATTGCATTTAATTGTCGCCCAGACATTTAGAGGAGTGTCAATCAACTAAACGGGGTCTTTTGCGATGAGTTATCACTATGACAGGGATTCTGACTTTTCCTCACAAGCCTTCGCCCTTCCAGAGAATCCTATTGAAGAAAAATAGGAAGAGAATGCAGTCCATGTGTCGGAATCTGAAGGATCTTCGGATACCATTTGCTTGAGGTTTTTCAATGCTGATTCGTGTTCCCCTCCGATGATCAGTTCCAACGTTTGTTCGACGCGGGGGATTTCCTGCTGGGCATCATTTTCCCCAGCAGACACTTCTTCCTTCGCATCTGCTTGCCCATACTTCTCCTCTGCCCAGAGGATTAATTTCGGCCACTTTCCCTCGAACTTGTCGAGTCTCTTGTCGATGCTCCCGATCATTTTTTCCAATTCTTTGCCCTCGATATTGGAACGGAAGATAGCCTCCATTTTGCTGAAGGCATCTTCACGTGACATCTCTCCTTGTTTGGATGACTCCTGCTCCGGCTGAGCTTGTTCGGTTTGTTCCTGAGGTGGTTGTTCGGGTTCATCGGGGGTTCCGAACTTCTGCTCGGCCCACTTGATCAATCCTCCCCACTTGCCCTCGAACTTGTCGAGTCTCTTGTCGATGCTAGCGAGAGCCTTACTGAGCTCCTCGCCTTCCATGGCCGATGAGAAAATAGCCTCCAGTCTTGCCGCTACTTCCTCTCTCGTTTGTTCTCCTGCCATTCACTCACCTTAATTTTCGCAACCCATATGTTGGCTTTAACCCGCCGATAGGCCTTCTCACTCCTCCTCGTCGGGGAATCTCCCTGCCTGGTCGAGAGATTCTGATAGGCCAAGCCAGTCTTTGTTCTGCTTGCCCTTTCGATGGGTGAGGTTTTTCCACTTGTTGAATGCAACCTTGACATTGCCCTCATCCAAAGAGGAAGCAGCGACATTCATACTGGCAGCCGCACCTAACATTTTCACTAGGTTTGTAAATGACTCATTGGCTTTCATTGCACCCCCTTCAATGTCCGTTCTCTGATCTCTCTCAGCTTCTCTGATTCCACCCCATATCCTCTCAATGAAGTTCCTATTGTCGGGGATCGGGTTTAGAATTGCCTTGTCTACCTCTAGTCCTTTCCATACAAGATACATAGATAGAGAGAATAGTATTGATAGTTCTGCGAAATCTAACAGACCCCATTCAGCTTCCTGAAACGTCCATGCGCCGTCATGCCGGCCGAAAGATCCCGAATACCCGTTTTCTGCCGTTTTGCCCCTTACATTGTTTGAAATGTCTGCGAATTTCCCCATCTTGTTTGCCGTAGAAATTAGTGCAACGAATAAGGAAAGAATGCCCAGTCGAATCGAACGAATGGACTTGATTGCAATCAATTTCCTGGGTTTCTTTACCCCGAATTGGTTTTCAATTGGCCTATGGGCCCATAATGCCACCAATGTGTAAACCAGAAATGCTACTATTGCGTAATCCAAGGCTCCGATTTCCAGATTCCCCCATATCTCGAAGTTGGCCCCTTCTGGGATCATTATCTTCTCCTTTCCATCTGGGATGCTTTCCCGACTGACCATGCCGGACCTAAGTGCTATGTTGTCGGAAAATCCAGAGCTGTTTACTGTCTCGAAAAATGCTAGAAGCGTTGCACCGAATAAGGTCAATCGTGTTGGCTTCTTGAACACCCTCTTCAGCACCACGGCACGGCCTCAAGTAGCGCTGGTACGCTCAGGCCTATCAAAACACCGAATCAAATTGTGTCATGCGGCAATCATAGGGTTGCTAGCGGACCTGAACCAAATATGTCTAAGAACGTCGAAATAGACAAGGAATCAATGGCGGACTACCTCGACAGGATTGGGGCGGGCAAGGTTCTGATTTCTAGGGAGCCCTTGTCCTACGACTGGACTCCTTCCGAGTTGGTGGGAAGAAAGGACGAGCTGTCCGATTTAGCATCGATGTTCTTTGGCATAGAGGACCATAATGTCAGTTGTAGGGCGGTGATCACTGGGAATGTTGGATCTGGTAAGACAGTGCTGACTCGGCGTTTCTGCATGGACATTGCAGCAAAACTCGAGGGCAGGAGGAAAGTCTCCATTGCCCATGTGAATTGCAGGAGTCATCCCTCTTCATCCCAAGTTCTCCAGCAAATAGCATCTTCTCTTGACTCTGGGCACCCCGAACGGGGTTTCAGCTCAGGGGAGGTAATCCAGGGCATTAGGCGAAATATACGCTCCCGCGAAAGTCATCTGATGGTGATTTTAGACGAGGTGGACGTGCTAGTGAGGAGAGATAGCTCTGACTTGATCTACAAGCTTCTTAGGATAGACGAGGACAAGGATGGAGAGGGCACGCTATCACTAATCATGGTGAGCCAGGAAGATTCCGTCTTCTCCCTTTTCGAGGCCGCCATTAAGTCCCGTCTTGGGGAAAGCAACGTCCTCCGAATGCGGGCCTATGTGGCAGATGAGCTAGCTGAGATAGCGAGGCAGCGGTACGAAGCGTCTTGCAGGCCTAATTCTGTGAGTGACGAGGTCCTGCACAAGATCGGCATTTTCGCAGAGGAATCGGGAGGAGATGCTAGGATGGCCATTGAACTGCTGGATCGGGCAATTGGGAAGACGGAAAAGGAAGGAAGGGAGAAGGTCACGGAAGATGACGTCCTCCCAAGTAGTTCTCACTCCGCCTCTGTGGAGCCCAATCAGGTTGATGATCTGAAACTGCACCAGAAATTGGTTCTCCTCGGCATCTGCAGGAGATTGAAGAGGGAGGAGGAGATATCCAGCGGGGATGCTAGCAAGTTGTACGAGTTGGTGTGTGAAGAGAACAACGAGACGCCGAAGGGCTACACCACATTCTGGAAATATCTGAAGCATCTTGAGTCGGAGGGATTGATTGTCAGCAGGGCCTCCAGTACGAATAAGGGCAGAGGCAGGACGCGTTACATCACAATGCCGAACTCGGTTCCTGCGGTCATCGGAAGCAGGATAGAAAACGAGCTTCTGAGGAGATAGGCAGTAAGTAGACTCCGAACCGCTCTTATAGGGGCCTTATGTCGGGATGCCGTCCAAGGTGACCAGATGGCAGGCGAGCAGTCCTTCAAGGCAGTGGTGAACGACACCGATCCTAAGTCAGGAGGGAGGTCATTCGCGATGGACATCACCGGTGCAAACTACAACCACTTCCTGGGGAAGAAGATCGGGGATTCGGTGGACGGGATGTTCGTCGGAGACGGAGATACGATCCTCAGTGGTTACAAACTGAAGATAACGGGCGGTTCCGACGTCACGGGTAGGCCAATGAGGTCGGATCTTGACGGATCTGGGGTCAAATCGGTTCTGATTACTGCCGGAGTGGGCTACAAGGGAAAGAAATTCGTCAACAAGAACAGCAAGGAGTACCGATACAAGTACGATGGCCTGAGGAGGAGGAGGAACCTCCGAGGCAATGTGATCAGTCAGGATACACGTCAGATTAACCTCAAGGTGGTTGATTCCGGCAAGCGCTCGCTTGCCGCGATTATCGACGGAGAGGAAGCCGCAGTCGAACAGCCCTCTGGTGAAGAGGAGTGACGACTGGGGTGATTGAAGCTGGCCAGAGCGAAGAGCAAGCAGCCTGAAGTCAATATCGGCATGGTTGGTCACGTCGACCACGGGAAGACCACTCTGACACAGGCCCTGTCGGGAACCTGGACTGATACTCACTCCGAAGAACGTAAGAGGGGCATCAGCATCAAGTTGGGATACGCCGATACATCATTCCACGTTACTTCCGACGGCGAGCACTACGCCAAGGGCAAGCATCCAGATGGAGAGAAGGGGAAGGGTGACTTGCTCAGGGTAGTATCCTTCGTTGATGCCCCGGGGCACGAGACTCTGATGGCCGTGATGATATCAGGAGCATCCATCATGGATGGCGCATTGCTACTGGTAGCTGCTACGGAGAAGTGCCCCCAGCCTCAGACAAGGGAGCATCTGGCAGCCCTCGAGATAGCTGGAATCAAGAACATCGTTGTGGTCCAGAACAAGATAGACATCGTCAGCAAGGAGCGGGCTATGGAGTCCTACGACGAGATTCAGGAGTTCGTCAGCGGCACTATTGCTGAGGATGCGCCGATAATTCCAGTTTCGGCTCATCACGACGTGAATCTCGACATCTTGATTGAGACCATAGAGAAGACAATCCCAACTCCAGATAGGTCTGAGGAGGATGGGGGTTTGATGTACGTCGCTAGGTCTTTTGACGTGAATCGACCGGGTTCCCGGCCGTCTGAAATCAAAGGAGGGGTGATTGGCGGTAGCATAGTTGAGGGTTCTTTCAGCCTCGGCGACAGCATCCTAATTGCCCCAGGGAGGAGGATCCAAGAGGGCAACAAGACTCGATGGGAGCCTCTCAGGACCACGATAAATGGGATCAAAGGAGGTGGAAAAGACCTGAAGACTGCATCCTCGGGGGGCCTCTGTGGGATTTCTACCCCGCTGGACCCACTTGCGACCAAGGCTGACGACCTATCGGGCCAGGTTATGGCTAGAGAGGGTGAATTGCCGCCAATCTGGGAAGAGTTGAGCCTGGACCTGCAGTTGTTGGACAAGATGATCTCTGGCAGTGAGGACGAGGGCGGGATCCGCCCTCTGCAGCCAAACGAGATGCTGATGGTCAATTCCGCTACTGCGACAAGCGTGGGAACCGTAGCTAACATCAAGGGCAAGAAGGCTACACTAAGTCTCAGGCTCCCTATCTGCGCCAAGGAGGGAAGCAGGATAACACTCTCCAGGAGAGTCGGTTCCAGGTGGCGCCTAATTGGGCATGGGACCATCTCGGGCTGATCCCATGGTCTCTGTCCTGGTCGATGCATGCGGATGGGTTTCCCTGATCGATGCAGGCCTGAACCTAGACATATCCCTAAACGAAGTGGTGGGGAAGGCAGAACTGAAGATTACCGCAGGGGTGAGGGACGAGCTAGAGTCCCTCTCAAAGACCCGCGGCGGTCTTTTGCTGGACCTGCTATACAGTAGGTGTGAAGAAATAGATTCTGAGAGTGGGCACACTGATGATGTCCTGCTCGCCATAGCAACCGAGAACCGATGGCCCGTTCTTACCGTAGACAGGATGCTGAAGAAGCGGCTTGTAGAAGGAGGGTGTTCGTATATCGAAGTGACTTCTGGGCCTTCCCTGAGAATGGTCGAGGCCTAAGGAAGGGTGAACAGCCGATCGTCGCCGTGCCCATCCATCAGTCCGATTCTAACTGCTGCGTCTAGCCACGCATGAGCATAGTTGATTGCCCCGAATGAGCTAACCAAGTCTCCCTCGGAGGCGAAATGGCGTGCATCGGCGGTATAGTCGTCGCACATACGAAGCATCTCATTCAGCCTATCTTCGTCGAGTTTGCATGATGTGGATGGTGTGGCCTTAGACCTAGCCTCAGCAGTAAGTGCTAGGTATCTCTCAATTCTCTCAGGAGTGATTGTATCAGACATTTTCATCCCTCACTCAGCAAGGCACCTGCACCTTCGCTCAGCTTGAATAGTCTACTTCTCCCTTCCTTCCTGACAGCCAGTATGCCTGATTTGTGTAGTGAGTTGTATATCTGGGAAAGACGAGGCCTACCTACCTCAAGACGAGCCTGGATCTCAGCATCGGAGGGAGAAATCTCCCGTGATGAGGCCACAGAGACAACCAATCTCTCAGCATCACTCATACTTCCTAGGTGATTCTGGTCGACTGAATCCTCCGATTCCCATGAGGGTCCTTTGACGGTAATTGGAGTTTGCAAGACAGTTTCTTGGGGCCTTTCCACGGTAGTGACGGAGATCTCGGGTGCTTCGGGGACTTCATCAGGTTCGAATACAGGCTCGAACTCAGTCTCGTTGGGCAGTTCGGGCAGGGTCTGCTCCAAATCCGAGTCTACGGTCCATAATTCGCCTTCGGAGTGCAACACATGCTTCTCCTCGAAAGCGTATGTTTCTGTGCTAATTGGATCGCCATTTCCCTCGGGTGGCATGGGTTGTTGCCTTTCTTCGATTGGGGTTTCCCTAGGAGTAGCCTTGGGTTCAACAATTTCCGGCTCCTGGATAGCGACGGAGTAATCTGGTCCCGTTGGCATGGAGTCGTTTGTTATCCTAGACCTGTTTACTAGGCCTGAGAAACCCCTTTCTCGACCGCTGCCGGGTGGTTCCGTTCCCTCGTCCATAGAGAGGATTGTTCCTTCGTCGGCTGCCCATCCGGTGATCTTTTCCGGGACCTCAGAAGATGCATCACTATCTGGTGCGATTTCACCTATTCCATGATCATCGATTTCATCCTCTATCGATTCTTCCTGAGTGGGCTCCTCGACTGGCCACATATCATCTGGCTCAACGTCCCAGTCTTCATCTTCCTCCTTTTTCTCAAAGAATTCTGGCTCTGGCTCCTCTTCAGCGGGCCAATCTTCCACAATTTCTTCCGAATCTGAATCATTGGATTCTTTGGTTGGCTCCTCGACGGTTTCTGACTGGTAATCCTCTAGTCCATAATCGGGCGCAGATCTCTTCTCCTCAGGTCTCCAACTTCTCAGAGATTCGAGTGTTCCTTCGGATCCGAGTCCCCTCCTTTCATCCACTAGATCCCTTAAGAGACCGATTACAGATCTAGCATTTCCACCTGTTCTGGACATGATTGCATCGAGCAGGTTGCCATTGATGTGCCACCTTTCATTGGACATCCTACGAATCCTGAGGTTGCTAAGCGATTGTATTTGCTCACTAGAAAATGGTTGAACTGTGACAGTCTCGTCGAACATATCCTTGGTAGGCTCGTCTAGAGAGATCATTTGGGAGTTGGAAACCGAAACGACCACGAGTGCTCTGAGTCTTTGCAATGTTGGCAATATCAAAGACAAGAATTTGGCTAAGTCTACGTGCGATGGGTAGTCCAAAGCGACTAGTGGCAATGGTCCAGATAGTGTGTCCAAAGTCTCTACCACCCTCTCTAATTTCTGATGCATGCTGGGTGGTATTTCATGGCCGCAGAATGTAATTGCGAGCTCGTCAAGAGCGCAGTTAAGGGGATCTTCGGTATGCCAATAGGTTCCGACGAAACGATCGTCGGTCTGAGAGGAAATTGCGTTGATCAGGGATGTCCTGCCAGAACCCCTCTCGCCAGTAAGAAGAATCATCCTAGGTGACTGCGAGTGCATGTGCTCCTTCCACCTAATTAGGATATCCTCCCTTCCGACTATCTCATTGGCTCTGTTCCTCTCAATCGGCCTGGAGTCGAATGGGTTTCCCCGGAGAGTTGGGAGATCTGACGGAGAAAGGTCGCTCAACACCATAGGCCCTCAGCACCCTCTGGGATTCTTAATGTTCACGCATACTCACGCATTGCAGAGTGCCAATTAACGGGTAATTCGCAATTGCGGAGGATTGGATTCGGCAATAATTGGTTCAGTATCTATTTTTCCAATTTACGGCATTAACGCAATATTAACGGGTTAGTAATGCGTTAACAAAGCGTTAACAACCAAATTAACGCATTATTTGTGAGGTGGTTTGCTCGAAAAAGGTTAGAAGCCCGATGTCATGTCTTCAGTCTGAGTGATATGCCAATAGAGAATAGTCGCATCGGAGGACTCTACAAACTATCAGTTTCGGAGAGAAGAAAGCTTCTCGCTGAGATTGCGGAATTAAGTGATGAACAGGTAGAAGCATGGGCTAAATCGGGAGAGTTGGATGAAGAGTCCGCAGACAGAATGATTGAGAATGTCGTGGGCACATACTCGCTCCCCATAGGGGTGGCCACCAACTTCGTGATTGATGGTTCACACTATGCAATTCCATTCGTCCTAGAAGAGCCTAGCGTGGTTGCCGCAGCCAGCAACATGGCGAAGAGGTGCCTAGCCAACGGAGGCTTCAGATCGGACAATGACGATCCCGTCATGATCGGCCAGATTCAAGTCGTAGGATGTGGAGACCCTAATGGTGCCATGGATTCGATCCTGGCGGCAAAGGAAGAGTTGATTTCAAACTGCAACGAAGTGGACCCAATACTGGTGAAGTTCGGAGGAGGTTGCAGGGATCTGTCCGCCAGAGTAATAGAGACTGGGTCAGGACCAATGGTGATCGTCCACATCCACGTTGATTGCAGGGACGCGATGGGTGCCAATGCGGTGAACACAATGGCAGAGACGATCGCTCCGAGGGTTGAGGAGATCTCCGGTGGGACGGTCATTCTCAGGATCATCAGCAACTTGGCCGTTCTACGTCTAGCCAGGGTTAGTGCGGTTTTCACCGCAGAAGAGATGTCTGACGGAGGCAAGGATGCAAAGCAAGGCTCAGAGGTCATTGACGGGGTTATCCAGGCATACCATTTCGCTGAGGCAGACCCATTCAGGGCCACGACACACAATAAGGGCATTATGAACGCAATATCGGCTGTGGCTCTTGCCTGTGGCCAGGATTGGAGGGCTATCGAGTCTGGTGCCCACAGTTACGCCTCCCATGAGAGGACTTACGGCTCTCTTACCAAGTGGTCAAAGGACGAGGGTGGCAACCTGGTAGGTTCCATCGAGCTTCCAATGGCTGTTGGCCTGGTTGGCGGAGCAGTGAGGGTACATCCTGCTGCACAGGCGAATGTCGCCCTTCTGGGAGTTGAGAGCGCGGACGAGCTAGCGAAGGTCATGGCAGCATCGGGACTGGCGCAGAACCTCGGTGCATTACGTGCCCTAGCCACTGTGGGAATCCAAGCAGGCCACATGAAGCTGCATGTCAGGAACATGGCTGTAACTGCTGGGGCAGAGGGAGAGGAGGTCGACAGGGTTGCATCCATGCTAAGGGAGAGGGGTGGCCGTATCACCCAAGCCTCGGTGATTGAGGCGTTGGAAGAGATTCGCTCTGATTGACCTCAGGCCAATCCTCGGTTTCGTGCATCTTCGGCCTGAGCGTCTGATCGGCCTTGTTCTACATCTACTCCCCTAAGCAGCAGTGCTCCAACTAAAATTAGGATGGCGATACTGAGTATTCCCACTCGACTGTCGAACATTACCGTCATTATCCCATAGATCAGCGGCCCTAGCAATGCAGCGACCTTTCCGAAGAAGCCGAAGAAGCCGAAGAACTCAGCGCTTCTGGTTTCAGGGACCATCTGTCCGAACAGGCTTCTAGCGAGGCCCTGGGAACCCCCCAGAACTGAACCCATTGCCATGCCTAGAATGATGAATTGGAAACCGACAGCGATGCCCAAGGGTTCCCAAATATAGGAACGGGCAGTTTCAGGTATGAAATCCAAGGCACCATCTCCGAGGCTAGTTGGGTGGTCGATTCCAACGTTCGAAGTGTGAGTCACCCCATCTTCATCGAGGACGCTGACGCTGAACCTAGTATCTGAGAAGCTAGAAAGCACCCCCTCAATTAGTGATTCGGAAGATGCTGAAACTGATTTAGAATAGTCCGTCGTCGTTGCTTTACCATCGGCATCTATTGTCTTCCACTGCCAATCGAATAACTCGTATTCTGTTACATACTTGTCCTGTATAATGGGCAGAAATTCCCCCCATTCCTTTACCCATTCTTGCTCATCGAACTCGGAATCGGAGAATTCTATCTTCTGTGCTATACTGGGGGCTGCACTTGATACAGTTACCTTGTAAGTCCCTTCTTCGGCATCCCATTCGTACATTATGTCATGCTGGTTGTGTTTGTCCAATTCCAGGGGCGCAAATGCAAGTGCTGCAAAACACAGTACGATCCAACCAACGAGGGAAATGGTCAGAGCCTGCTTAGTTCCTACCTTTTCGGCTATCCTAGTGAAGGCTAATGCGGAGGGGGCTGCAATAATTTGAACCATCAGAATAGCTATCATCAGGAACGTCGTCCCTATTCCAAGGACTACCGGCCCGTATATACCGCCCAATGCAGTTACAGTGTTGATCCCATCGATGAAGAAGAAATAGGCCAGCATGTACAAGAATAGTGTTTTGAACTTTGAAACTTCGCTCAGAGTTTTTCTTATTTCCGAGAAGGCTAACTTTGCAGATTCTACAATAGTCAATGCTTCCATCTCATTTTCTATTGGGGGCTCTGGGACCCATTTGAAAGTCAATAGTGCGAAACCGTACCACCATATTCCAGATGATGCCAATATTGACGGTATGACCCAAGAGTACAATTGGCCATCTGAATCTACAAGAACTAGGGTCATTACTAGGTGAACTGCCAGTAGTATCCCGCCTCCGAGATAGCCGTATGCGAATGCTTTGTTTGAAATTGCATCCATCTCATCATCGGTCCCCATGTGTGGCAATATTGCATTGTAGAACACACTAGCACCATTGAGTCCGACGTTTGCGATTACGAACATCACCATCAGCCATACCCATTGGGTACTAATTGGGAGGAATGGGGCGATGGCAAGGAGAACCGTACCACCCGCTCCTACGTATGTGAGGATCCTCAACCACCACATCTTGATTGCTCGACGATCCGCAATTACCCCAAAGGAAGGGCTCAGGAGGGCTACGAGAAGTGCCGCTCCAGAGACGGAAAACGACCAAATGGCATCACTAGTGAAATCAATTGACCCTATGGTAGTCGTCAAACCATTTGCTTTCAAAAACAAATAAGCGAACCAGATTGGGAGTACTGCAACGGTTACGCTCGTCTCAAAGGCAGATTTGGCCCAATCATAGTACGCATATCCACGAACTGCTTGGGGGTTGGATTCTCTATCTAATTCTACGGTCTCTGACATGTCAATCGCCACGAGGGGCGCGCTATACAGTATCAGTGTTGTTACGGATACCGAGTAACTTCTATCACACTTGGATAGAACTGATTTTCGGAAGAAATATCCTCTGCATTCTTGGACTGGTTACTGCTCGGGAGGAGTAATGGGGAAATGGAAGCAACCGGGAGAGAACTCGATCGAGGCACTCCAGCATGGAGTGACGTTCGGGGATGGGGTAGAGTTTGACCTCAGAATCGATGGTGATGGCGAATTGGTCATTTTCCATGACGAGTTCGCCCCTGGGGAAAGCCCGATACTTGAGAGATGCGTGGAAAACCTTCCAACAGACTACCTCAGATCGGCAGGAATCCCGACTCTCAATGACCTATTGGCCAACCGAGAGTTCACTGATTCATGGCAATCTGGGGGAAAGACAGTTGACATCGAGTTCAAGCTTCCTCATCCCTCGACGAAAATTGACACAATGGAGTACTTGAGCTCGATTATGGGGAAATTGGAAGAATCTCTCGAGCCCTTGGATCTTCCAGATCGATCTGTTGTGGTTTCTTGCTTCTCGCCCAAGATTGGAGAGGCTGCCAAAACTTCTGGTTTCAGCATACCCGTGATTCGATTGATGCCCCACATCAGGGCCTGGGGCAGGTTCTGGAGGATGAAGAGGGTGGTTGCTGTCCCTCATTTCGCCAGGACTACTGTGAAAGGGATTACTCGAGGCCTCAGAAAAGAGGGAATGGAGTCAATCGGAATGGCATTGGATTACCTCGTAGGATGGCCGCGATTCATCCACCCAGGAATTCCAGTTGGCCTCCGAGGAAGGGGCCTGAAGAGATTCTTCGAGTATCGACAGGGCATGGGTGCGTTCATTTGGCCAGCCCCATTGAAGCACGAGGATGCTCTGATAAATGCAGGGGCAACACTGGTTTCGGATGACATGGATCCGACTGTCCTCGTGAAACCCGATGGCACTCCGAGATGGCCTAGACCGGCAAGCCAACCTCTTGACGAAGAATGGAGCAAGAGGATCAATGAGGCTGATCCCCTCGAGAGGGGCGACATTATGCATGAAGCGTTTTCTTCGCTTCCGAAATGGGAGGAAATAGGGGGCGAGAGGAAGCGCGGAATCATAGAAGAGCAGGCAACAAGGATGCTCTGGCCGGGCAGTACCGAGAAATGGGTTAGGCTAGCAGAGGATGGCTTGCCTTGGGGGAGTCCGAGGATAATAGGGCACAGAGGAGCAGGGAGCACTCACGGAGTGTGATTACTCCAGACGCCTGTGTGGCTGTTCCTTGGCAATGTACTTCGGCCGGTAAATCGGGACCCCTCTTCCATCTCTAGCGTTCCTCTCATCTAGAATCTGGGCGCAAATTCCTGCAACTCGCGCCCACCCGAAGAAGGTGGTGTAGTAGTTTGGCTTCCTGAAACCGATTGCATGAAGGAGACTACCGCTGGCCAGATCCACATTCGGATATGGGTTCTTTATCTTGGGGAACTCCTTCAGAATCGGGGGGATGACCTCCCTGAGTGCCTTTGCGATCTTGTAGTTCTCGTCATCTGGGCAAACCTCGGATCCGAGTTCGATCAGTAGTCTCGCCCTTGGATCCTCAGCTCTAAGAACTCCATGTCCGAACCCATAGATTGGTCTCCTTGCGTCTAGTTCGGCTCTTACGAACTCCTCAATCTTCTCTGGATCGGACGTACCAATTCTCTGAACGAACTCCAAGCAAGCCTGATTGGCCCTTCCGTGAAGGGGGCCAGAGAGTGCGTTCATCGCACTAGCCATGGATGCGTAAACAGATGCCCTGCCTGATGCAACGGCCTTTCCGGAGAATGTGGAGAGGTTTCCACCTCCGTGATCCATGTGCAGAATGAAAAAGAATCGCAGTACTCTGTTCATCATCTCTGCTTCTTCCCCATCCACACCTAGCATGTGTACGAAATTCTCCACTAGGCCTAGCTCGGTATTCCTAGGGCGAATCTTCTCGGGATGCCCCCCTCGAAGTAGAAAGATCCTGGCCATTAGTTCGGGCATTCTGGCGATTAGGTTCATCGAGTCGGCCCTGACATCGCCTATCTCGTCTGAGGTGGTATCAGCAGCACCCATGGCCATGATGCCGATGGAAAGCCAGTCCATCGGATGTCCGCTACCTGGAGTTAGGTTCTCCAATACCCTCAGTGCGCCGGTTGGCATCGCCTCACCCCTGTGTGCGAGTTCCTTGCGGAATGCAGCTGACTCATCTGCATCTGGGAGCCTCTTGTGCATTAGCAGGTAGATGACGTCCTCCTCCTCCAGATCGGCCAGATCGCCAACTGGGTATCCTACGTAATGAACGCCTTCTATCGGGTCCACGTAGGACGTCTTGCAGGTACCTACAGGAATGCCCCGCAATCCAGAATCCAAGTGGCCTTCTGAAATCGAGAATATTGTTTCTTCATCGGACATATGGTTCCCAGCATAGAGGGTAACTGACACTCCGTCATAATCCCTCCGACAGTCGCTTTTCAGAAAATTCAGTCAGATAAGGCCTAACTTCCGCCCGCATCTGTCGAATGATTCCAGGACTGAGTCGAGTTCATCCCTGCTTAGTCCTGCTGACATCTGGGTCCTCACTCTGGCCTTGTCTCGAGCGACCATGGGGAAGACTATCGCGCCCACCATCACGCCCTCGTCCCTCATTAGCGAGGAGAGTTCTTGCGCCTTCCTGCTATCACCACACATGACCGGGACTATTGGCGTCTCGCTGACGCCGGTGTCGAATCCCATTGAGTCTAGTTGTTCCTTGAAGTATGTCGTGTTGTCCCACAGCCTCTGGACATGCTCCGGTTCCGACATCAGGACCTCTATCGCGGCCTTCTGGGCAGCTGCGACTCCAGGTGGCTGGCTACCAGAGAGCAACCAAGACCTGCTGTGGTTCAGGGCGTGTGTCCTGACATCCTCGCTTCCTGCTAGGATGCCTCCTTGGACGCCCAGCGCCTTCGAGAATGACCCTACCTCGAACGTGACTCTCCCCTGTAGACCGAAGTGGGAGACTATTCCACGTCCCTCGCCCAAGACCCCCTCGCCGTGACAGTCGTCAACGAACGTCATTGCCCCGTGCTCCTCTGCTAGGTCGGCGATCTCATCGAGCGGGGCGATGTCGCCGTCCATGCTGAAAACCCCATCAGTGATTATCAGCTTGCGCTCGGAGTCCTCGTGGTCCTTGAGCACCCTTTCCAGAGCCTCCATGTCGTTATGGGGATACACCGCCCTTGATGCCTTGGTGAGTCTAACTCCATCGATTATTGACCCGTGATTTAGTTCGTCTGAGATGATCACGTCCTCCGAGCCACGTACCAGAGTGGGAATCAGTCCAACGTTTGCAGTGTATCCTGCCGAGTATATCAGGGATGCCTCGACCTCCTTGAACTCGGCACAGGTTCTCTCTGCCTCGAGATGGAGATCCATCGTCCCCGCTATCGCCCTGACGGAACCCGATCCCGTGCCGTACTTCTTCGTAGCCTCGACTGCGGCCTCAACAACCCGAGGGTGAGTGGTCAGATTCAGGTAATTATTCGCAGATAGCATGATCATCTCCCTGCCATCGATGGTACATCTGGGCTCATTCGCTGCCTCCAAAGTAGGGGGGTCCCAGTCCAAACCCTGGGACTTTAATTCGGCGTACCTGTCTCGCATCCATGACAGGTCGACTGGCATGACTCGCAGAGGGCATCCTAGTTCATTGACTAATCGGAGGGGATGTGAGGGAGGATTGATGAGGGGTTTTCCATCGCAGTGCATGGCAGTCGGGGACGTGGAGGTGGTTGTCGTGGGAATCGCCCAGGACGGCGGGGTACCACAAGCGGGATGCTCGTGTGAGAGATGCGTTTCTGCATTGAATGACCAGACCAAGGTCCTGTATCCGGTTTCGTGCGTCATAAGGGGGTTGGACGGAAGTGTGCATCTCATCGAGGCAACGAGGAGTCTGTCCCATCAGCTCGGTATTGCTGCCACGTCTCTTGGCGAGGGTGCCTCGCTGATTCCTGATTCAGTTAGCCTAACTCATGCTCATCTGGGCCACATAGACGGTATTGGTCAGTTTGGCAAGGAAGCGATGGGGGGAATCGGGGTTCCCCTCTTCGCCAGCAGCAGTGTAATCCAAGTTCTCGAGCAGAGGCGGCTTTCAGCACCATTCCAGACCAATGTGGTCTCCCCTGGAGTTTCATTCAGCCCTGCCCAGGGGTGTGGTTTCGAGTTGGAGTTTGTCCGAGTTCCACACAGAGACGAGTACTCGGATACACATGGCATCAGAGTGATAGGACCCAACCGTTCACTGATATTCCTCCCGGACCATGATGACTGGGAGCAGACACTGGACCTAGTGGGAGAGAGGAGCATAAGGGGGTGGTTTGACTCTATGAATGTCGATGTCGCAATGATCGATGGGACGTTCTGGAGCGAAGGAGAGTTGGGGGGCAGGGACATGAAGCAGGTCCCTCATCCCACGATTTCCGAATCCGTGGAAAGATTGGGGGAGAGGCGGAAAGAGGACCCGGAAATAATATTCATACACCTAAATCACACCAATCCAGCACTAGATGGAGATTCGAGTCAATCCAGATATCTGTCGAGTCTTGGATGGTCAATAGGTGAGCAAGGTTCGACGATATTGCTGTAGATGCGAGCGAATATTATGAGTCGCCGGCATAGCCGACGGCTGTGCGAATCATTGGAGAAGTGAGCAGCGGACTCGGTAGGGCCCATGTTTTCATGTCCCAAAAGCACTACCAGTCCCAATTCAAGGTCGTGCTGGGAGTTGGTGCTTGGCCTGGGACACTCAATGTTGACGTTGGAGGCGAGAGCCTCGATGAATTCTCCCATCTTAGGGTCCTAGCTGGCCTGGATGAGGGTGCTGCGATGGAATCAGTCCAACCACTAAGGATAGAGGGTTTCGAGAGGGATGGCAGGTCTTTTGGGGGGGCTACTGCATTCAGAGGCAGGATCAGAATGGGCGAGGGCGAGTGGGAGGAGTGTGCAATTCTGATTCCTGACCTCACTAGGCACACGAGCACTGCCGAGGTCATCTCAGGAGCATTCCTTCGCGAGAGCCTCCCCTGCTCGGACGGGGACTTGGTAGAAATCGAGCTCAATTCAGCCTAGAGAGCCACTCCCTCTCCAGTAGGGCCCCCATCTCGTACTGAGACATGGAAAGCCATCTCCGATAGTCCCTAGGGTCACTTGGACGCCTAGAGAATGCTGCAGGCGGCGGCAACTGGTCTGAGAATGGGGATTCGAAGTCGGCATGCGATATCGCCCAGAGTACCAGTCCATCGGAGGGAGCCCTGCCCAAATCAATGCTGACCTCGGGTCTGGATAGGGCAGATTCGAGATCTGAGGCATCTATTCTTCCTGATGCGATGCCCGAGAAGGCGGATGCGATCCTCCTTACCTGGTTCCAGATGAATGACTTGGCCTGAATGGAGAATCCAATGACCCTATCATCGTCAGACAACCATGGGACACACGAATCTACCGTCCTCACTGGATCGACACCGTTGTCCGCCCTGGAAAGGTTGGAGAAGTCGTTCACCCCCTCTATCAGGGAGCAAGCATCCGATATCACGTCGAGACTGCTCTCGGACGGCCATTCCTCTATTGCCTCTAGGCGATATAGGTACCTCCGTGATTCTGCGTACCTGACCTTTGAGTCAGCAGGAGCGCGATTCGCTGAGATGACCGTGGCACCTACTGGCAGGTTGTCATTCAGGGCCCGGATGATGGATTCCTCGCTGGCCTTCTCGGAGACAGGCTTTGGGAGGTCAATCCTCGCCAGATTCATCCTCACGCTGACGCCAGCATCTGTCCTGCTGGACATCTCCAGGCACCTGTCAGACCACCATGTGAGCCTCTTTAGGGCCTGCCTGAGGGATCCTTCCACCGTTCCCACATCCTTCTGGATCTGAGACCCATGGAAAGAGCTCCCGTGATATCCTATGGCGACCAAGAATCGGTCGCTCAAAAGATTCCACCACCTACTCGGTCTGGAGATACTCCAGAGCCTCCTCAGCAGAGGCGAAGCCCATGCCGAGAAGTGCGAACTCGACCGCAACGGGTAGGAATTGCTTGGCAAATCCCTCGCTTCGATCAAAGTTTGTCTTGAAGTCGATGTTGTCAATGAGCATCTTTGCGGCTTGGTACAGGTCCTGTGTCACATCGAAATCGTCCGAAGAATCGCCTAGTTCCTTGAGTTTCTTCAACTCCCTAATCGCCATCGGGATTCTATCGAACTCAATCAATGCATTTGCATAGGCGGCCTGATACTCTGTGCTCTCAGAATCTAGTGCTGCGGCCTTCTTGAAATATGCAGCAACCTGGCCCTCATTGATCCTGTCATTTCCCTTCTCGTCGAAGTTGCCGTTCTCCTGTATCTCGAAGAGCGCAGATTCCGCCCAGCCATGGTAACCAGATGGATCATCGCGATTGGATTCTATATGGGCCTCAAAAATCCCCATGGCCCCCATGAAGTCTCCTTGTGTAATGCACTGTGCAGCCTTAGTTATCGTATCCTCATCCGGCATAATGTCCCCATAGTACGTGGAACGACTTGAGGTTATGAACGGTGCGGAGTGATTGGTTGAAACTTTCAACACATCGTGATTAGTTTTCGACGGTAAATCCGACGTCCGTGTCCATGAGTTCGTTTATCAAACGATAAACATCCATGGAATGCCTAATGCCGTACAAACAATCGGCAGGATCTGTTGCCTCGACCGTCCTACTTCTCTGAACAGTTATCCATCCAAGCAGGAAAGAAAGGACTCTTCTTTTACCCTTCGATTGCTCCCTTATCTCAGTAGATGCCACAGCACTGACTCCCAGTGACTCCACCTGCAGACCGACTCCTGAGCCAGTGACGACGTGTATGTTTCCATAACCAAGTAAGCGCCCCAGAATGGTTGGATCTGCCTTGAGGTTCTCCACTTTTTGATATGAAATACCATGAGCGCTGGTTTCGAAGTACAGGAAGCTTTGGCGGATGTGAATTCGCTTATCGGTAATTGCATACTGGAAGGAACGTTGGTACAGCAGTGTGAAAGAAATCATTACGAGGAACGAAAACACTCCCAAAGGGGCGAACCAGGAGAAATTCCAAGCTGGAAGAGGGTTGGTGAAACCTGATCCGACTAAGCCAGCAAACCACTCAATGATATCGATCGATTTCCAAACTAGTGGGATAGAGGATGTTACGAGAAGCCATGATGTTGTCCACCCACCCGAAGTTGAGAAGTTAGCATAGTGATTGATCTTAGTTAGCAGTAACATGCAGATTACGAATCCCAAAACTCCCGTTGTGTCGATTAACCACATTACTGCAGAGAGCAAGAAATTAGCCTGCCCCTCGCCCTCAGGAGTATCAAGAAGCTCGCCAAGGAAGAAGGCTACGTGCACCAAAAGGACAGCGAGTGCGAGAATGTACTTATCTGCCATTGAAGCGGTTGCTGGACCCCCTCGCCAGATTGGAGTCTCGGAGTCGGTAATCTCTGGGAAATCGTTACGCGTCGAGTCGGCGTCTATAGACGATTTGAATTGTTCAACGAACTGGGACATCTAACTTCCTCGACTAGTTGTTGTTTCTAAGATATTGCTAATCAATGCAAGAACCCCCAGGAGTGTTCTGCATTACCATGGATCCACTCGTAGTCATCCAGAGCCCTAGTTCCTTCTTTGTCCTTGATCGAGATGGAGGAAACCTCGAATGGATACTCGTTGTATGTCAGGTGACTTACCAAACCGCCTCTTGTCGGCTGATCGAAGGTCCATCTTGCTCGGCTGACTGCTCTTATTTCCAGGGAAACGCTGGTATTCTCGTTCCATACTCTGATGCTGAAATTTGGGAGTAAGTTACCTTGAGGATCCAGCAGTCCTTGGTCTGACTTGCTAAGATCGACCTCGCAGTTGTCGAACTCCTCCGTCCTCCCCCTGACTCTGTCATGGAAGACTCCTGCTCTCTTTAGGGGGACTCGGAAAATATCCCTCTTGCGCCATGGCTTGTCATCCTTGGCAGTGGAAAGGGGGGTGATGTGAGGCATGAACCAGTCTAGGTAGGATCCATCGTCAAAGTGCACCATCCCCCAGAACCATGGGACGGAAGGTGCCTGAACAGTTACCTTCTGGAAGTATGCCGTACCTTCGTACTCTTCTCCATCGATTACTAGGCTAGACTTCATTCCCTGGAGTCGCAGGATATCGTAACCCATTCCAAGAGCGATCTCATTGTTCTTGTACGTTAATTCACTAGGTGGCCCCCACCATGGCGTTAGGAGTGCCTCAAATCTTGATGGTGCGCCACGAGAGCGAGCCTCCTTATCGCTTGAAAGACTGAGCCACATCGACTCGTTGCCCGGATTCATCCCCATTGAGAGATCCTCCCTGTCTATGGGAACGACGGCCCCGGCTCCAAGACCGTCACCCTCCCCCGGCCACAATGAGTGCTCGTCGCTGACGACGGCCATACGGCACTCTCGCATGGTGAGAGGCTCGTGCATCTTGTTGCCGTCATACCACCACGCACATACCATTCCCGGGATAACGAAGCCCCCTTCGTCGTCCTTGTGCATCCTTGAGCCGGGTTTCCACCAATGACCACTGACCCTTACGGCCTTAGTCTCCTTGGTCGACCAGAGCGTCATTAGCTGACGGGATCTCCTTGGGTTGTCCGGATCTGGGATGAGGATTAGGACCCAATACCACCACCATGAGAGTCCGTGGATAGGGGGCATCACGTCCAGTCGCCATAGGGACGAAAAATCGCCCTCGAACTTGCTTGGGTTCTCCTGCATCAGAATCACAATATCTCCCTTCGGCTGAAGACTGACTTGGCGATGAAGACCCATGCTGCAGTAACGAGGAGAAGGACGAGGACGCTGTTCATGAGGGCTATTCCGGCTGATGCGGTGCCAAGCGTATGGACTGGTGGCTGCCAGAATACGGAGAGTCCCGATCCAATCTCGAACGCGTTATCCATCTCGGCCCACTGAATGGTGTCTGGCCATGCCAGTAGGACGACTGCATCGATCATCTGGAGGGCCCAGTGGGAGATAGAGACGCTTGCCACGGTCCAATTGGGATTGACTATCGAGAAGCTCCCCATCATGAACTCCCATATTCCAAAGACAATGCAGAGGTAGACCCCATACTTTGGCGATATCAGACCCATCGCATTGAACAATGAACCGTAAGCAGCCAAAACTAGTGTTGTGGCGGCACCGATTCCAATCCAGACTGGAATGTCCGAGAGGCGTATCAGCTGATCGCCGGGTCCGAGGATGGACGAAATCAGGCCCACGACTAGAGAGAGTCCTATCACATAGCTGCCCGAGATAGCAAGATATCCTGACAATCGGTAGACGATGAACTCGGCACGGTGTATCGGCTTCGAGAGAAGAAGGTGCAGGGTGCCGTTCTCCGTCTCGTCTCTGACTAGCCCCAGAGAAAGGAACAGAGGGATGAACAATCCCAGTAGGATGACAAATGCCATCTTACCGACCGCAATGACGAACGTCCTATGTCCTAACTCACCAATGTACTCCTGCTCGTCTGGATCCTCATCGACCAGTTCGTCCGCTTCGATCCACGTCACGACACCGTTAGACGCGATCCACTGGACGTCGCAAGAGATACCGTTCTCGTTGTCATCGTTACCGTTCCCATCACTCAGCGCAAGACAATCTCCATCATTATCGAACCCATGGCTCCCCGAGAGTCTGACCTCTGATGGGCAGTCGACTCGGCTCTCCTCCCAGTTTGGCCCTCTTAGGGCGAAGCCATTGAAGCAGTCAATCCCGTCCTCGTTGATGTACAACTCCGGGGGGTCTGGCTCGACGTATACCTCCTCCGTCCAGTAACCCCAAAGCAAGTAATAGTTTTCTGGCACGGTGGCTATTCCTGCACCTCTCCACTTGCCTGCGACGTAGTAGGTGTTCATCCCATCGCCGTCGCCATCCCCCATGTCACAGGCCTCTGACCAAATGGAATCTAAGATGGTGTCCAAATCCCAATCGGAGCAATCAGTTAGTTCTGGGATTCCTTCTTGATTCAGGTTCCAGTCCACATGGGAATCCCACCATTCCCCCTCGTATTGGTCATCGACCCAAGATGCCTCGAAGAATGCGCTCCCTTCCCATGTCTTGTTTAGTCCGACCGTTCTTTCCGCATCGTTCCAATCAATGTCGCTTTCGGGAATGAAGACGCTTGCTCCGGGGTAAAGCGCCGAATCCCAGTCCGGCATTCCGTACTTCCTCTCCTGGCCCATTGGATATCCATCACCGTCCCTGTCCTCGCTGTCTCCATCGTTATCGATGGGTTCGAATGTCTCCCTGACCGAGTCGATGTAGAAGATCAGCAGCAGGGCCATCAGTAGGGCCCCGACGCCAAGAACCACCCATGTAGAAACTCGATGCCTGAGTTGCCTCATTGTGAGCTCGATTATCGCACCTGCCTTCCTGTCCATCCTAGTCCAGACGGTCTCTGAGAGTGACTTGCCCTTCTTGTCCATCAGCCGCCCTCCTTGATCAGGTAGCTCAGTAGCGATTCGAGATTGTCATCTGGGTTCTCAATGCTAGTAATCTTCTGCTTTGATTTGACTACTATTGATGGCAATACCGAGTGAGCTGCTGAGAGGTTGTTCGTCTGGATCTCCAGTTGCCCCTCTTGAGGGAACCTGACTCCGAAAACCGGCTCCTGGGAGACGAATAGGTTCGCTAGGCTCCTAGGGTCCTCACACTTGATCAGAATCCTGTGGGGGTGCTTGTCTAGAAGCCCCCTTATTGCATGTAAATTGCCTATTGCGAGTAGACGGCCGTTGTGGAGAATTACAATCTGCTCAGTGATTCTCTCGATCTCTTCTAGAATATGGCTGGATACGAGGACTGTCTTACCCTGCTCCCCCATTTCTCTGATTACGCTCATTATGCTGGTTCTGGCAAGTGGGTCACACCCGTGAAGTGGTTCGTCCAGGATTATCAGATCGGGGTCATGAACCAGGGCATGCGCAATCTTGACCCTCTGCCTCATCCCTTTGCTGAACTTGCCAAGTTCCTTGTGCATGACGTCGGTCAATCCAACGAATTCTAGGACGTGTGCTGATCTCTCCGTCGCCTCCTCCCTTGTCATCCCATGTAGTCTGGCCAGAGTGGTGACAAAGTCAAGTGCTGTCATCCATTCGTAGAGCTTCTCAGACTCACTGACGTAGCCGACTCGGCGATATGGGGACGTATTGGTCCATGGATCGACTCCGAAGAGTCTGACTGATCCTTGGCTGGGTCTTATCCTCCCCATCATCAGCTTGAACAAAGTGGATTTACCGGCGCCATTTGGCCCAAGGACGCCCGTGACCCCTCCGTCGATAGCCAATGACAAGTCATTGATCCCGATAACCTGGCCATACCACTTCGAGACCTGGTCGATAAGAACTGCTGGTGGTTCTTGACTCTCCATAGTCATTCCCTAGTCACCTCCAGAGAGGTCACTCGAGAAACAAGGAGCCAAATCGAGACTGAGTTCATGACCATAAGCGAGACAATAGAGATTGAGACTGGGTGTTCGTAGTTGGAGGGGATGCCGAGAAGGAACTGCCCCGTGTGGGCAAGGCAGTCGTATGGGCTGGTTGCATACATGAACGTGGTATCGAACTGCAACTCTACGAGGAGAGAAACCAGTTTTGTCCCGTAAATGATACTCAGGAAACCTATGGCTGCGAAGAATCGACTCCTGCTGATGCTTGATAGCGCCAATCCTATCGAAGTGTAGGTGATTACCAGGATGATGCCGGCTAGCATCCCCCCTAGGAAGATGGGGAGTGTGTCAGCCAGATACGCCCATCCCTCGGCTTTGAACACGATTGCGCTCGTGTAGTATGCGAAGTACGAGAAAACGATCACGAATCCCAGTATTATTGCGACACTCAGGTACTTCATGGAGGTGTAGTCAAGCCTGGAAATGGGCCTTGAGAAGTAAATCGCACTGGTGCCGTGCTGCCTATCGTCAGATATCATCCCCCCCACTACGACTGCAGTTAGTAGAGGCCACATGCATAGATTCCGAGGGAAGTATCCGAGGACCTGCCCCCACAGGTTGTATCGGTTGATCCCCCACATCTTCTCGAAGAAGCCTCCCTGGTCCCCGATTAACGATGACAGGAAGAGCATTGGAATTGGAGTCAGAGAGGCTAGGAAGATGATTAGGATCAGGAGTCTGACCATAGGATGGTATTGCCTATGCCCTTTGCCGGTGAAAACCCCGTAGACATGATGTCTGAAGATTGCATAGTTCCTCATCCACCTCGGACCTAATTCTCCGTCCCATGGGCGATACTTCTGCTCGAAGATCTGTCCGAGCGAGGCTTGGGACTTCGCAACCACGGCAGACGCTTCTTCGTCCCCGTCTCCAGAGCCGAACGCTGCTTCCATTCTAGTCACGCCTCCTTCTAGGCCAACTTTCTCTTCGGACAATCAGTCACCTCCTGTGTGCTCGGGCGTCATCAAGTCCTCAGTTCCCTTGATCTGTGCTCCCAGCTTATCCATTACCAAGAGGAAAACGTCTTCTAAATCTGGCTCATATTCCTTCATCTGACGAACTTGAACACCGGCCGAGACTGCGGCTTTGAGAGCCTTGTCAACTGTTGACTCGTCCTCTACCTTGATTCGGATCACTCTTCCGAGCCTCCGGGTTTCTAGACCGATGGAAGATAATTCCGATTCCATCTTGCTGGCCCCTCCCCATATTACCATCTCGACCTCCTTGTCTACTTGCTCGACTAGGTCCTCGATGCTACTCTGCACCACTATTCTCCCCTTGTGGATCATCACAATGCTGTCACATAGGTCCTGGACGTCATCCATTACGTGGCTGCTCATCAATACGGACCTGTTGCCCTCCTTGACGGTCCTGTTGAGTGTCTGGAGCATGAATTCCCTTGCCCTCTGGTCCAATCCGTTCGTAGGTTCGTCGCAGATCAGGATGTCAGGGTCGTGGACAAGGGCGCAAGCTAGCTTGGTGGCCTGTAGCATACCTGTGCTGAATGTCTCGATCTTTCTGTACCTCTGATCCTTGAGCCCGACGTACTCGAGGACTTCGTGCGCCCTTTGGGTGGCGTTCTTCGAATTCATCCCCAGAAGTTCTCCGGCGTATCTTACCTGGTCCACGGCGAAGAGGTTCGGGTCGAGTGCGTTGTACTCTGGCATGTAGCCTATCTTCGACCTGATCTGTTCCCCCTGGGTTCGGATATCGAGCCCGAGCACCGAGCCCTCTCCGGAGGTTGTGGTGATTAGTCCCAAAAGGCATTTGAAGAGAGTTGACTTACCTGCTCCGTTGGGACCTAGGATGCCTACTGCCCCTCTTTGAATCTCCAGGTTGATGTCATCGAGGGCCAAATGGGGGCCGTACATCTTCCTCAGGCCCTTGGCGGTGATTACTGGAGCCTGGGAGAATGGGTCTTCTTCGGCCATGGAGGGTCACCGACTCCCTATGGGAGTCGTGCCGTGGTCGTGCCCCAATCACTTGAATGAATCCCCGGAGCGAGCCACTCAGGAGTCCTGCTTCATCGCGCCTTCCCTGACCTTCACCGCGACTCCCTTCCTCAGGAACGACATCTCAAGATGCGTGGTAATTGGAGTACCATGGGCGACCAGTGCTCCGTTTGAGTCGACAACTATGCAAGGCTGCCCTGGAGTCAGGTGCGAGTCTGCACCGGAGATGTAACCGTGCATCACGTTCCTCCCCTTGCCCACGAATGGAACGGCATCGTCAATGATGCAGACCCTCGGGATGCCGGGGAAGTCAGAGTCTTCCTCGCTAGACCCGAAATCGGGAACTGGGGAGGTGTTCAGGCCATTCGCGATGGAGGCCCCGTGCGTTGTGAGCGAGACTCCACCGTCAGTTAGCCTGGGGGAAAGGATGTGTTCCCCTCCGGAGTTCACATTCACCAGGCGGTCGGTCCGTGACTTCCGGCTTGTCATTCCGTCAGTCATCTTGCAACCATCTGATGGGTTGATCGCACAGAGAAGTGCCAATTTGTCGACGATCGAGCAACGATCTAGCCACTCCCTGACCTCCGGTGCCTTGTTCTGGCCCTCCTCTCCCTCGCTTGGTATCACCCGAATGAGCGGGACCTCTGAGAGGCCGAACTCCTCGAGGGCTTCGAGGACCTCCTCATCGTCGAAAATCGGTTCCCATATCCCATCTGGGCCTGTCAAGTGGCACCAGGGGGAGACGTCCTCTATGGAGAATGGGATCGGGCCGATAGGGGTGGAAATCATCACGACCGTCCGGGGCTCCTCCACGAGGTGCTCTATTGCCGAAGCCAATGCAGAGGTTCGCCAAGGCGGGGGCGCACCCTCGATCAACAGGACCCTCTCAGGCGGTCCCGTTGTCGAGTCCCACCAGGATCCGGGGACCCGCCACCTCGTTGCCAGAAGCGCTTGGATGTGGAGGATGTGTGGGCGGTATTCGATTTCGTCACCAAGCCCCTCTCCACCTCTCCTGAGTGGGTTCGTGGATGCTATCATCCGAAGCGCGGAGTCGCCGATGGGTCCGTCGTCGGGGTCGTCCAGCTGCTCCTGCAGCCAGAGGAAAGCCTCCCTAAGGTACGGTGATGCGTGGCTCCTCTTCTCGGCCAGCTCCCATATGGTGCCATTTCGGATCGCCTCTCGGCATCTTGCCAGTTCGGACTGTGTGACTTCCAGGTTGTGCTTGGCGAGGATGACCGACCTCTCGTCCCTATCCATCTCCTTGACTCCCTGTGGAGTGGTTCCGAACAGGGCATGCGAGTTGAACGGCCATTCCTGTATGTCGCCAAGCTTCACGGTCCCCTCGGGAGTCAGTAGGCGGTCGTCTCTGGCGAATATCGCGTAAGCCGCGCTATCGAACAAGTCCACCCCGAGTGCGATTGCCATCGGGAAAAGCATGGGGTGCCCGCAGCCGAAGAAGTGGACTGGCCTATCTGGCGGCAGGTTGGACTTGGAGGCGAGCAGTATCTCGAATAGTTCCTGGTACCTCTGCTGCTCCATTAGAGGAACTATACCTCCGATTGGGTGCACTGCGAACCCCCTTCCCTCGCTCTCGGCTGAGCCCATCAGGAGCGATGACTCCGCCCTTAGGTCGGCATGCGTCCCCCCTTGGATCGGACCATTCAGTAGCATCTCCGAGCCAGCAACGGAGAGCGATGGTTTTGCTCGTTCCGCAGTCTCCTGTACCGAGTTCTCCAACTGCTCCCTGGTCATGTCCGGCCTTCCGAAGACGTCGAGCATCGTCCCTATGTCGACCCCCATGTCCCTCTGGAAGGTCACTATCTCCTCTGGCCCGACCTCGACGTCGCCGTAAACGTAGGACTGGAAGGTCCCGGAGTCCGTCACCACCGCCCCTGGGAAGTCGATAAGCGAGTGTATCCCATCCGAAAGTGCCGTGGTTCGTAGGTCTTCGTGCTTCCAAATGACGTACGAGTTTGTTATCAGGGCCTCGATTCCGTATTTCTCCCACATCTCCCGTGGCTCGATCGTCCTCAGATTGGGGTTGATGACGGGTAGCAGCATTGGGGTGGTGATTGCCCCGTGCTTGGTGTGAATTCTCCCGATTCTAGCTGCACCGTCCCTGTTCGTGATCTCGAATAGGCCCCAGTCCTGTTCCCTGCAGGGTTCGGGATCATTGCGTCCGGCCATGGCCCTTGCAGGGAGTGGATGCCATCAATCCTCGGTAGAGCGTGCCTCTACTCGGAGTGACACTTCGCCGTCCGAAAGGGACAGCGAGACGTTGTCCCCTGTGTTTACTCGGATAGTAGGATCGTCTCGGAACCCGTGAGCGTAGGGGACCCCCAAGAGGGATGCTGCGGGGAGCGTGAGGGGGCAAACGTCACGATTCACTATGGCCATGGGCCCGAAACCGGTGTATATCAGCCCCATTAGGACGAAGGGCGCGACTGTGGATCCTGAGCCCTTCGGGTAGATCAGGACCGTGTCCTTGATCGGGATGCCATCGAGCGGGTGTCCTGGTTCCTCAATCACCCCTGTGTCCCTGTTCACGTACCCGAGGTACGTTATTGGCACGTCAGTGACCAAGGCCTTGCCGGAAACCTCCCACTGAGTCTGGCTTGGTATTCCCCTGCCCATTGACTCGAAGGGGGCGTCCTGATGGGTCTTGGCGGTGTGGATTGGGGTCGCTGAATGACCATCCAACTCGGGCGTTGGGCCATCGGCAAGCGAGTCGTCAAACGCATGGGCGACGCAATCTATTATGGTCGCGACACTGGTGGGAATACGGTTCAGACCACTGGTTAGGTAGTGTTCCGCCTTGAGGGAGTTGGTCAGGAGGTGATTGTACTTCGAACGATTGTATGGAGTCACCTCTGGGCAGGTGTCCTTGAGAACGAGGGCGCCTGCCTCCTCGAGAAGGTCTAGAGTCCCATCAGCGGAAATCAGGTCGTAGTTGTGGGAACTCATGAACAACCAAAGCCTGTGATCGGGAATGGCCTCGCCCAATTCCATCCTCGCTCGAACTGCTGCTGCTGTTTCTCTGGCCTCCCCGACGCTGGCCTGGGGGCATCCGATTACCACCAGATCGACCGTTCCCCTCGGAGAGAGATCCCTGTATCTCTGTTCGAGGTCTCCCTCGGTGAACGTCACCTCGCCCTGGTATGATCCCACTTCGGGTGCATCCTGAGTTATCCCATCCGCCCAAAGCATCGGACACCCGTAGTTCGCTGCTGATGCGGTCAATGCCTTCTGCATCTCGAAGCTGGCCCTTGGAAGTCCGACGAACCTAGGCATGGGACCCCATGGAAGGTCCCAGGTAGGGAGTATCTGCTTGCCAATCCAATCGCCGAGGATACTCCAATCGGTAAGGTTTGACATCTGGGCCTCGACATTGACTAGGATGTTGGGCATCCTGTTTGACTCGATGTGCAGCCCCCATCTCGGAGCCCATCCCGTAAGAGCGGTGGCAAGCGCAGAGAGGCCTGATTCCCTATTCGTGATTAGCGATGTGTAGGAGTTGGAGAAGCAGACGGCGTTAGACTCGGCCCAGGACCCTATGCCCTCGGAGTTCTCGATACCACGATCATATGGCGTGCACGAGAGAGTTGCCTCGATTCCCAACTCGGAGTATGCGTGAACTATCTCGAACTGCTGCTCCATGAAGTCGGGGTAATCGATCCCCATCTCGTCCATCTTCTCGTGGTCGCAACCAGCAGAATTCAGGGTGGTGGGAATGGAGACCACTCCCTGCTCATCGCCGGAGAGGTCTGAGAGGAATCTCCTGAGCCCGTGCCCACCGGTGATCACACTGACTCCAGACACGTGGGCATTTCCGACTTGGATGAACTCCGAGGCCCCTGCCGTGGAAGCCAGGTCGACTACGAGCCTTGCCGCCTTCTGCTTGGTTGGGCCCATTGATCCATCCAGCATCGAGCCTAGCTCGGAGGGGATTCGCACAGTGACCGGTCGAAGCGCCGCACCTTGAATGCCACGCTCGAATTTCGGGAAAGTGCACCAGTAAGTGATTTAGTTTCCACAGCCGCAACCAGGGGTGTCACAAGAATCCTGGGCGCCCTTCTGGACCTTCTCCTTCTTCTTGCCACTCATCTTCATTACTGGAACCTTGATCTTCCTCTGGCCCTTTAGTGTCCTTCTATTCATGACAATGGCAAAACAAGGATACTCTTGAACATTATCGCCGCGATTAGGAATCTGGAGCGCCCTTCTGCATGGTCAAAACTCCGAGCCTTGAATGCCACACTGAAATCTCGACTAGAGTCCCATTCAGCAGCAACCTGCTTCTCGGACGGGAGCAGGTACGAATGACACTCTGTCGACATCATGCGTATTCCTTAATCTCGAAACGATATCCCTCAATGAGCTAACTGAACCCCTGATTTGAAGGGTGTCGACACAAGTATGACTCTCGGTCAGACAGTTGTGATGGAATGATGATACTTCGACAGAATTTGAATGCCTGATATCCAAGATCTTTGATTCTACCCCATGTTGGTAGAAAATCAACATCACCCCCTCTGTTTCAGAGTCATCTTCCATTGTGCTGAGATCTCCACGACTGACATCTGCGAAGTGAAAACTAGCGTCTCTAAGGAACATGCTCCTGTTTTTGTATCCAGTTTCCTCGACCATAGAATCAAGGGAATCTAGGAATTCATTGTCGCCGCTGAATGAGATAATCCGGCTCATGGTTCTGGCAAACATGTATAATTAATAACATTTTTTAAATATGTAATAATTTCCGGCCGGTCTTATGTCTGATGCGAGTCTACCGACAGAATTGATTGCACTAACACTGGTTTTGGCACTGATTGGAGGTTTGGCCCCCATATTCAGTGGTATAAATGCGAATAGAGATAATTTACGAAGAATCACAGGGCTGGCTTCCGGGATTCTGTTGGCTTCTGCAGTTCTCGTAGTCATCCCAGAGGGTTTCGAGTTGGCTTCCGGAGGGCATGATGATCATGGTCACGATGAACACATCGATGAGGAGGCCTTGGCTGGATCAACAGCGCTTGTGATACTCGAGGTTGGACATGGCGATATCACAGCATCAGAGGGGATCGAAGAGATAGAGGAGCTTCTCGGAGGGCATGAAGAGCATGCTGATGATGAACATGAGGAGGATGGCCATGAAGAAGAAGGGCATGACGGAGAATCCGAGGAGTCACTATCAGAAAGTATTGAGCACGTCATCGAGGAAGTAGATTCTGGGGAGATAGACGCCTCGACTGGAATTGAAGAGATCGAGGAAATTGTTACTTCGCACTCTCATGAGGAAGGGCATGGGTCCGAGGAGGAGACTCTGGAGAACCTGGTAATTGGGTTAGCAGTACTGGCCGGTTTCGTTCTGATGCTGGTTCTGGAGGGATCAGAGATAGGGCATGCCGTTCACGAGGAGCATCACGACCACGAGCTCGAGCATGGGCATCGGCACATCCACCATGGGGTTGCTCCAATTTTACTGGTTCTGGGACTCTCTCTGCACTCTGCTGCGGATGGTCTCGCGATAGGCTCGGCTGCAGCCGGAACTTCAGAAGCAGTCACTGCTGCAGTGGCACTGGCTGTACTAATCCACAAGGTACCTGCAGCATTCAGTCTAGGTGTTTTCTCGATGCATGAAAGGGAAGATAGGAATGACTCCATCAGGGACGTCGTCTTGTTCTCAATCGCAACTCCGTTGATGATCGTCGTATCTTTCTATGTACTCGAGGGGATGGGTGATCATTTTATCGCGCTAGCAATGCTTTTCTCTGGAGGTACATTCCTGTATGTGGCAGCGGTTGACACGCTTCCAGATATACACAACCCAGAGACAGGTCGAGAAGCCATGATCAATGTCCTAATTGGAGTGATAATCATGGTCGTAATACTATTCGGAGCCGACGCTGCTGGCCTAATAGAACATGGGCACTAATTGTCATTTTCAAGTAACGAATCAATATCTTCCAGTTCAAAGGTATCGCCCTTTTTGTTAGAGTAAAGCTCAACCCATTTTCCGTTTTCCCACCTATGGGCAGAGGATACGGCTTTCCAAGACAACTTCCTGGCGAGATAAAACGCGGTATTGCCAAAATTGAATCGGATTTTAGAATGGCCTAAGTCTGGGGATGGAGATGTTTCTACGGCGGCTAACCTGTTTTGCAATCTGATTGAGTCTATCTCCCACCTCGCATCACCATAATCTGGGATTATACGAAGGCCAATCTGTTGCATGTTTGACCGTATCGTCATCTCTATCGTCCCAAAGATGCGGTCCCCGAGTCCTAGTGGGGGGATGAATCCATTGTCGTCAGTGGTGCTGAAAATCTCAAGGTCGATTATCTTCAATAATAATCTCTCTAGTTTGCGATTGCCGATTTCAAAGATTCTACGAATGAAAACATCACGAGTAACATTGATCTGTTCTATGTTCATTGAGAAGATGGCTTGTTCAGAGGCTTCCTGAAGAATCTCCCTTGTACCGGCCTCGATAGTTGAGGGGGGGATGCCTTGTAGGGGGTGTTCGGCGTTTGATTGGGTTGTTTGATCGTAGAATGCTATTTTGAAGGATGCTGAGAAGTCCACCGGTACGTTCCCCCGGGCCCTAGAATTCTTCAAACTGAGGTTGATCGTCATTGGGGGTCTTGAAGACCAAACGGGATAGCCCCCCTGCCCATCTTGATTGTGTGATTCACTGCCGAGTTTATTCAAGGATCCTTTTACATCGGGCAATTCTGTAGATTGGTATGGGTTGCGGTAGATGGTGTTGCCATCTTCATCGATGATTTCGTTGATATCTTCGAATCCAACGAGTTCGAGTCCTTGCTCGAGCAGTCCGGCGTTGACTCGATCAAAGAGTTGGTCAAAGAAACGGTCTCGGTCCTTGCTGATTTGTTTGGTGGTGGTTCTGGCAACGAGAAGGCGAGCCGCTCCAAAGATGGTTTCTTTCGCATCTTCATGAACCTGGGATTGGTTTTGGGGGCTTAGGAGCAGTGGGGTGTTAATGTTCCAGGTAGCATTGAAGTTAATGCGTTTGTTGTTCTTAGCGAGAAAGCCCCTGAATGAAGTCTGGATTTTCATCGGATTTGTTGATCTTTTGGAATTGGTCTCGAGTATCCACAGCACCCTATCTCGAATATCTTCAAACGGAACCATGATCAATGCGAGTAAGAAGAGAATGATGACCCCGCCGACAAACGCAATAATGAGAAATAGTTCCATATTAGCGGGCAATGAGTCCTCTTTCATTATCATCATATTGGCTTTTCCCAAAGGCTCTGAGCGACGAAATAACGAATCAAGGTACGACTAAGTGTTGTGAATGGCTGCTTGTACCCGGGCATATGGACGAGTCGTCGAACATTTCATTGAAGGATAGGGTGCTGGGAAGCAAAGCGTTCCGGTCTTTCTTGGTCTTCTCGGCATTTCGCGCGGTCTACGGAGCAGGGATACTGGTTGTCACATACCTCCTCGCGACTAGTGGGGAGGCCCCTCTTTGGGCATCTGTCGCCTTCTTGCTCACTTCAATGGTAGTCTCCAGGGTAATTTTCAGAACCATGAAGCGCAAGTGGCCTGGTTTGTTCTCATAGGGACTCGCCGAGTCTCCTCATTATCACAGTCGCGGACTCAACGCTTTCGATCGTTTCGACGCTTTTGCCTGCCGACCAGATGTCGGATGACTTCTTCCCGTTGGACATCCTCCTCCATCTCCTGAATGATATCATGTTCATCAGCCACCGGGTCCTATGCTTGAATCGTCCTGAGAGAAGGACGCGGACGAACCATGGGTTATCCCTGCGGTAGTTTGGCGTCTTGATTACAGATACTGGTATTCCAGTTAGTTTGACTGTCCAGTCGATATCTCCCTCACTTGCACCAACTATGGCCTGCTTGTATCCTTCTGGCATCGAGCACTCTTCAGTAGCAATGAATCGGGTCCCCATCTGGACTCCTTCATATCCGATTCGCAGGGCAGCATTCAACTCCTTCTCGCTTCCTATCCCCCCCGCGCAAACCAGAGGCAGACCAATGTCGGAGAGGGAGTGGTACATTTTCTCCATGCTGTCGATGCCCAGATGCCCCCCTGCTCTGTCATTCACGCAAATCAGTCCATCGACCCCGCACTCGGCCCCCTTCTCGGCATGTATCCTAGTAGTAACATCGTGGTAGACGAAGCCACCTCTCGAGTGCACCTTATCGCAAACCCAGTCTGGTTTTCCGAGGGAGGTCACGAAGAACCGGATTCCCTCGTCCAATGCGATGTCGATCCACTGGGACATCCTCTGCATGTACTTGTCATTGCCCTTCTCGATCAGGGCATTGAACCCAATTGGGCGATCCGTCTTCGACCTTATGTGCTTGATTCCATCGACCAGGCCCTGATTCAGATCTGGCTTGTCAAAGCCGTGGACTACAGTCAGAGAAACCGGTTGAATAATTGCCATTCCTCCGCCATTTGCTGCTGCTGCGACCAGTTCCGGATTGGAGCACGGATACATTGCCCCGCAGATTATCGGGAATTCGACCCCGGTGTGCTCGATTAGCGCGTTTTCCACCATTGAATCAATTTGCGGAAGAAAGGATGAGAAATAACAGTTGACGTGCACGAGCGCTCGCCAAAACTACTCAAATAGTGCTATTCGGTGGATGGTGCATGGTTGACTTCCGTCTTAGCGAAGAGCAGGTAATGATACGTGATATGGCGAGAGAGTTCTGTAACGAGGAAGTAATCCCCAATGCAGAGGAATGGGACAAGAGCGGGACCTACCCCCTTGGTGCTATTTCGAAGGCCCACGAGTTGGGTCTGCTGAATGTTACCATCCCCGAGAAGTACGGCGGAGCAGGCATGTCAACTGTTGACGAGATGATCATCTGCGAGGA
>Ga0208764_10000239_pt1 | contig 33506 bp, 31 predicted proteins | sample ETNtaG_18_FD_185762 | JGI IMG/M metagenome (GOLD analysis project Ga0208764, IMG submission 185762) | Marine microbial and viral communities from oxygen minimum zone, Eastern Pacific Ocean - ETNP201302SV91 (SPAdes) (version 2) | ecosystem: Environmental > Aquatic > Marine > Oceanic ... | reverse complement strand
TGGTAGTACCTTTATCTCTAAATCCATGTGCTCCTGGTCAAGGAGCAATAGCAGTTGAGGTTAACTCAAATAGAAAAGATATTATCGATTTAGTTTCAAAAATTAATCACTCTGAGACAAATTCTGCCGTTAAAAGAGAACGAGAGATACTTCAAAATTATGGAGGAGGTTGTCATCAGAAAATTGGTGTAAGTATAGAAAATAAGAATTTTGGAAAAATTCTTACTTTAAAAGGTCAAACTGAGGAAGGGTTAGTTCTTAAAAGACGAGAAATTGAAAACAATGAAATTAGTCCATGGAAAAATATTGAAATAGAAAATTTTTTTCCATCTAATTTAACTAATTATAATTTATTTGATAGAAAAATTATTGATAAAAATATTAATAAAATTAATAAACTTAAGAATACAAACATATATATAAGTAGGGAAAACGCATTACAAAAAGATAAGCATATTCATTCTTCTAATGTTCTTTGGACGAGCGGCGTAAAAACTTGGGAAAAATTAGCTGATAAAGGATATTGGGTAAATGGGACATCTGATAGTCTTGGTGAAGAGGATCCAAAAATATCTTGCCTTACTTCAAATAAGAAATGGGTAAAGTTAACCCACAACAGAACTAGTAAAAATTATTTTAAATTAAATAAAACACCTAATAGCGCTAAAATAATTTCAACTTATGAATTAAATCCTATTCCTATTATCGAAGACCTAGATAAAAAAAGTCATTTTTATTGGATGAGTGGGTCAGCATTTAGGTTGGCGTTAAAAAGTTTTCCAAATATCATTAATGCTCAGCATGCTTGCGGCCCTGGTAATACATTAAAAACTTTAAAAAAATATGTAAAAGAAAATAATATAAATGTATTTCTTTCTTATGATGATGCTCTAAAAGCAATAAAAGATTCTGGAGAAATTGATGAAAATTTATAATGAAAAATTTAATAATGCCTTGAAGCATGTTCCACAAAAGACACCACCTATATGGTTTATGAGGCAAGCAGGAAGATATCATTCGCATTATCAGAATTTAAAACAAAATTATTCTTTTGAGGAGTTATGTAAAAATCCAGAATTAGCCTCAGATACTGCTTTGGGACCAATAAATGACTTTGACTTTGATGTGGCAATTTTATTTAGCGATATTTTATTTCCTTTAGAGGCCCTTGGCATGTCGCTAAAATATGATCCTGGTCCAATTTTTAAAAATTATATTGATAAAAATAATTATCATGAATTAATTTCTTCTGAAGAAGCGATAAAGAAGATGAAATTTCAGGAAGAGGCATTGCTATCAACTAGGGATTTGCTTCCAAGTACTAAAAGTCTAATAGGATTTGTTGGAGGTCCGTGGACCGTGCTTTCATATGGGCTTGGTTTGAATAAAGGTATTAAATATAAAGATAATTATTCTAATGCGTTTGTTAATAAAGTTCTTTTAGAAAAGATAATACCATTAATTAAATACAATATTTCACTTCAATTAAATTCAGGTGCAGAATTAGTTATGATATTCGATACTGATGCTAAAAGTATTGCAGATAATGAAAATTATAGAAAATATTCAGAATTATTATATATAGAATTAATTAAAGAATTTCCTAAGAGAGTTGGATATTATTCAAAAACCCCATTTGATAATAAATTTTTTGTAGAAAAATTAAATGATAAAAATACTAGTTTGGCAGGTTTGGGGGTAGATCACCGATTACCAATAACTAAATGGTTAAAAGAGATTAATTATGGCTTCATACAAGGGAATTTTAATCAAGAAAGTATGGTTAAAGGTCATGAAGAATTTAAAAAAGATTTTGCCGTATATGTTGATCAATTGCAAAATACAAATGAAAATGATAGAGCAGGTTGGGTTTGTGGATTAGGGCATGGAATTTTAAAGGAAACTCCTGAAAAAAATGTACATTATTTTATTGAAAATATTAGAAAAATTTTTAGTTAATTTAGAGGTCTATTTTGGATATTGAAGAAAAGAAAAGATTAGCTAGTTCATGGTTTAGAAGTCTAAGGGATGAGTTCTGTAAGGAATTCGAGTCTATTGACGGATCTAATTTTAAAAGAAAAAAATGGGACCACTCAGGTAGCGGTGGTGGGGAAATTAGCATAATGAAAGGAAAAGTATTTGAAAAAGTAGGTGTTAATATTTCTACAGTGAGTGGTGAATTTAAAGAAAACTACAGAAGTAATGTTTCAGGTACAGAAGAGTCACCGGAATATTGGGCAAGTGGTCTTAGTATTGTTGCTCACATGCAATCTCCTTTTATACCTGCATTTCATTTTAACACCCGTTTGATAGTTACTGGGAAACATTGGTTTGGAGGCGGAGCCGATATGACTCCGGCATTTGTTTATAAGGATGATGTGGAAGATTTTCATAATGCGTTAAAGCATACATGCAATAAATATGATCAGAATTATTATCCAGATTTTAAAAAAAATTGTTCGGAATATTTCTTCCTACCTCACAGAAATGAAGAAAGAGGAGAAGGGGGAATTTTCTTCGACCATTTAATTACTGATAACTGGAATAACGACTTTTCTTTTGTGAAGGATGTTGGGTTATCATTCTTAGAAGTCGTTCCTCATATTATTAATAAAAGAAAAGATAATGAATGGAATAAAGAAGATAAAAATAAACAACTCCTTAAAAGAGGAAGATATGTCGAATTTAATCTTTTGTGGGATAGGGGTACGCAATTTGGATTAAAAACAGGAGGAAATACTGAAGCTATTTTAATGTCAATGCCTCCAAATGCACGGTGGGATTGACATGTATTCTTTTTTTTTAGCAATTCATATAATTTCTGTTATTGCTTGGATGGCAGGTTTATTATATTTGCCAAGATTATTCGTTTATCATAGTGAAGATAAAGCAAAATATAATCAGGAAACTTCTAGTACATTTAAAATAATGGAAGATAAGCTTTATCGAATAATTATGAATCCTGCTATCGCATTGGTATGGATTACTGGATTAACATTATTTTATTTTAATGGTTACCAGCTATGGTTAATTATAAAATTTCTTTTTGTTGTTTTAATGACATTATTCCATATTTTCTTAGGTCAATGTTTACGAAATTTTGCTAAAGACAATAATGATTATTCATCGAAATTCTTTCGAATTATTAATGAAGTACCAGCTCTAATAATGATTATTATAGTTTTTCTAGTAGTTTTTAAGCCTTAAACTTTGCTATTTATTACATTCCAGACTTTATTGGGTGTAGCTGGCATATCAAAATTTTTAATTCCTTTTTCTTTAAGGGCATCAAGAATTGCATGAACTACGGCTGGTGGAGCAGCTATTGCTCCAGCTTCTCCGCATCCTTTTACACCTAATCCATGTTCGCATGGCGTAACTTCTGTTTCAACCACCATATGTGGAACATTGTCAGCCCTTGGCATAACATAGTCCATAAAAGAACCATTAATTAATTGGGCAGTATTTTCTTCGTAAATACAATTCTCATAAAGCGCCTGACCAATACCTTGAGCAACTCCTCCATGAACTTGTCCTTCTACTATCATTGGATTCATAACAATTCCAAAGTCATCTGAAACACAATAATCTACTATTTCAATATTTCCTGTATCTGGATCAATTTCAATCTCACAAATATGAGCTCCTGCTGGATAAGTTAAGTTTGGAGGATCATAAAAGGAAGTTTCTTCAAGACCTGGCTCTAAGGTTTCTATTGGATAGTTCCCTGGAACATATGCAGCTCCAACAACATCTGCAAAAGCTATAAATTTATTGGTATTTGATACCGAAAACTCACCATTTTCAAATGTAATTTCTTCATTAGTTGAGTCTAATAAATGCGCAGCAATCAGCTTTCCTTTTTCTATTATTTTATCTAAGGATCTCATTAAAGCTGGGCCGCCTACAGCTAAGGATCGAGAACCTACCGTTCCAACACCAAAAGGTACTCTTCCAGTATCTCCATGGACAACATCTACTGATTCAAAAGGTACTCCAAGTTTTTCGTGAACCAATTGCGCGAAAACTGTTTCATGACCTTGTCCATGTGAATGTGATCCAGTAAAAACTGTAACTGAGCCTGTAGGGTTAATTCTTACTGTGGATGACTCATAATAGCCGCCCCTTCCACCAGCTTCTAAAGTTAGCTTAGAAGGTGCAACTCCACATGCTTCTATATAACAAGATATTCCCAAGCCTCTTAGTTTTCCGTTCTTTATTGATTCATTTTTTCTTTTGTTAAAGTTACTATAATCTATACTTTTAAGCGCCGAATTGAGTGTCGCCTCATAATCTCCACTATCATAAGTTAATGTACCGGGTGAGCTGTAAGGAAATTGATCAGGTTGTATAAAGTTTTTTCTTCTTAATTCTATAGAATCTATCCCCGTAATTTCGGATGCTGCCTCAACTAATCTTTCAGTAACATATGTTGCTTCAGGCCTCCCAGCACCTCTATAAGCATCAACAGGAACTGTATTAGTAAAAACCCCCCTAACATTACAATAAAAATTAGGTGTTTTATATGGTCCAGGTATTAGCGGTCCATAAAAAAAAGTTGGTATTGCAGGTCCAGATCCAGATAAATAGCCACCTAAAGCTGCAATTGTATTAATTCTCATAGCAAGAAAATTGCCATCCTTATCTATTGCTACTTCAGCTTTAGTTATATGATCTCTTCCATGTCTATCGCTGATAAAGGCCTCACTTCTTTCTGAGGTCCATTTAATAGGTCTTTCAAGTTTTTTAGATGACCATGTAACAATTGACTCTTCAGCATAATGAAAAGCCTTTGATCCAAAACCACCTCCAACATCTGGCGAAATAACTCTTACTTTCTGTTCTTCTAATCCAAGAACACCACAAACAAGCATTCTAATTATATGGGGAAGTTGTGTTGTTGTATAAAGGATATATTCATCTTTTCCTTTATCATAAGATCCAATATAAGATCTTGGCTCCATAGCATTTGGTACCAATCTATTATTTAAAATCTCAATTGATGTAGTGTATTCAGCATTTTTAAAGGCATTATCTGTATTTTCTTTTTCTCCTAATTCCCAGTCAAAACATTGATTATTAGGTATATCTTCCCAAATCAATTCCGCGTCATTTTTTAATGCTTTTTCTGGTGAAACAACTGCATCCAATTCTTCATAATCAAACTGAATTAATTCACAAGCATCTTTAGCTTGGTTTATCGTTTCAGCTATCACGACAGCAATTATTTCTCCTACAAATCTTATCTTTTCTTGGGCAAACAATGGCCAAGGAGGCTCAGCCATTGGGGGTGTACCTTCTCTTGTAGGTGTTTCCCATCCGCAAGGTAAAAAAGCATCAGTATCTTTTCCAGTATAAACAGCCTGAACTCCGTTACTTTTTTTTGCTTCTTCAATATTAATAGATTTTAATTTAGCGTGAGCCACTGGAGATCTTAAAAAATAAGCATATAACTGATGGGGAAGAACTATATCATCTGTATAATTACCTTTTCCTGTTATAAAGCGGAAATCCTCTTTTCTTTTTACAGATTGACCGAGACCTTTATCAGACATTTTAAACCTTTAAATTAATTAAAATTATAAATTTACTGCATTAATTACCAATGATGCATTATATAATAACATAGTAATTATTTTTTGGGGATAAAATGGATCTAGGATTAAAAGGTAAAGTTGCACTAGTAACAGCAGCTAGTCAGGGTTTAGGAAAAGCCTCAGCTGTAGAGTTAGCCAGAGAAGGGGTTAAGCTAGCAATTTGTTCACGTGATGAAGAAAAAATTGAAAGTACTGCTAAGGAAATTATAGAGTTAACTGGTGCTGAAGTTATAAGTTTTCAAACAAATTTAGATAATGGTAATGAAATTTCTAATCTTATTGATTCAGTTCAAAATAATTATGGGAGTATAGAGATTTTGGTTAATAATACTGGTGGACCTAAGGCTGGATTTTTTGAAGATATATCTGATGAAGATTGGATAAATACTTTTGAATCAACCTTCTTATCTGCGGTTAGAGTAACTAGAAAAGTGCTGCCATCTATGAAAGAAAATAAATGGGGAAGAATTATTAATATAAGTTCTGTTTCCGCTAAACAACCTATCGATAATCTTATGCTTTCTAATGGTGTTCGCATGTCTATTCATGGTTGGTCTAAAACTTTGTCTAATCAAGTAGCTTCTTACAATGTTTTGATAAATAATGTATGTCCTGGTTTTACACATACAGAAAGAGTTAATGATTTAATTAATAATCAAGCAGAGTCTTCAAAAAGCTCTAAAGAAGATATTATAGAATCTATTGCCAGTGGAATACCTGCTAAAAGAGTTGGTGAAGCGGAAGAGTTAGCAGCATTAGTAGCATTCTTATCTTCAGAAAGAGCCAGTTATATTACTGGCCAATCAATTGCTGTTGATGGAGGGGTTTCAGCTTTACCTATATAATTAACCTTCGGTTAAACCTAATCCTAAACCGCCATCCACATCCAGAATTGCGCCTGTGGTCCATTTAGAAGAAATCAAATATTCAACTGCCTCAGCAATCTCTTCCGGCTCTCCTATTCTTCCTAATGCATGGATCTTGGACATTGAATCTAACCTTTTTTTTGCCGTTTTATCATCAAATAATCCTGCTCTTTGATTAATTTCAGTAAAAACAGCACCAGGAACAACGCAATTAACTCTTATTTTATCTTTTCCTAATTCAGCTGCTAATACTTTAGTTAGTGTCTCAAGCGCACCTTTTGTTGCTGCGTAAGGTGATGCGCCGGGAAATGCTCTTCTATTATGAACAGATCCAATAAAAATATTGGCTCCTTCAGATTTTTTTAAATGTTTTTTAGCTTTTCCTAGTAACATCATTCCTGAAATTACATTTGAGTTAAAGATTTCTAATAACTTTACCTCTTCAAGCTCATCAATATTACCTCTATACATATTTCCTGCATTATTAATCAAGGCATCAATCCCACTTCCATGATTAATTGTGGTTTCAATAATTTTATTTCTATGAGAATCTATTGTTACATCAGCTATTAATCCTTCCACATTATTATTTAGTAATTCTAATGCTTCTTCAATTTTTTCTTTTCTTCTTCCGCAAATTGTAACTAAAGCACCTTTTTCTGAGTACCTTTTTGCCATTGCAAAGCCTATACCTGTAGCCCCTCCAGTAATTAGTATTGATTTATTTTTTATTTCATTCATTATTTTTTCCTTCAATCCAATGAATTGATCTTCTAATTATTTCAGAAAACTCATCGCTTTCTAGAGATTCAGAATCGTGCCCCAATGAATTATAAACTACCTTTCCTTTTCCAATTTCATATGTCCAGGCAATTATATGCTCTTCATCGGTTTCTTTAGTCTTTCCTATTAAAAAAGGTTTGGATGATGGCTCTAATTCAAGATTATGATAAATTTCATCATTAAGATAAAAAGGTTTTAATTTATTAGATATTTCGTGATCTAATATAGGAGATATTTTTACAGGACCGTATGGAGGATGAAAAGTTTGATCCCAAACCCATTTACCTCCTAAAATTTTTGAATAATCTCTCCAATTATCAAAGCATATAGATGATGTATGAAAAGCAATTAATAATCCTCCACTCATCATATAATTATATAAATTCTTTTGACCTTCTTCAGATAAGCTAAATTGCCATTCATCAATATATGGGAGATATTTTTCATGATTTAGCATTCTCCACCTAAGAGCATTTAATGTTAAAAGATCATAATCTTCTAGATTTCTGAATGCTTCTTCTATATCCATGGTTATTTCTGATTGATAATCCAATTTAGACATTATTTTTGAAAGAGAATTTGAAGTATCCTCAAATGGATGAAAAATTCCACCAGAAATTATTAAGTTTTTTTTCATTATTCTCTTGGAAGTTGGGCTAATACACTATTAATTACGCCTCCATCAACAACAAGATTATGCCCGTTTATATAAGACGCATTTTCTGATGCTAAGAAAATTACTGCATTAGCAATATCTTCTGCTTCACCCAATCTTTTAGATGGCACAGCATTTCCTCTTAATTCTCTAACCTTGGGTTCTGCATAGATTGGTTTTGACATGCCGGCATCTATAAAACCTGGGGCAATAGAATTTACTCTAATTCCATATTGACCCCACTCAATAGCCATCTGTTGAGTAAGAGAAACTATTCCAGCTTTAGCTGCAGGATATCCTCCTGTTCCTGCTCCGGGATGAATACCATTTATTGAAGACATATTTATTATACATCCAGATTTATTATTTATCATAAGATCTATTATTGTTCTTGAAACTAAATATGAGCCTATTAAACTTATATCAACACTCTTTTTGAAATCTTGAATGCTTTGTTCTTCTAGTCCCCCAAACAAAACTATTCCAGCATTGTTGACTAATAAATCCGGTGTTTTTCCATATTTATTTACTGCACTTTTTATTGATTCTTCATCCGTTACATCGCCTACTATAGGTATACTATTTTCAATTTCTTTACTTTCCTTAATTAGATTATCTTCATCTATATCTATCATCCCAACATAATAATTGTTTTTGCTAAGTTTTTTTGCAATTTCAAGACCAATTCCATTACTTGATCCGGTAACTAATGCATTCTTCATATTTTTTCTCCAAAAATTATTGGGTACTTTCCCCAATTTGGACGTTCTGTCTTCTCATCTTCCTCGGGTGGATTATTGAGATCTAATTGCACATTATGCTCAAAAAGCTTTTTTATCAACAATGTTACAATTCCATATTGGTGTGTATCAGGATTGGTATTTTTTTCAGGCAACAAACCACCATCTAAATCTCTACCAAAGCATAAGTGAAGACCTATTCCAAAAGTTAAACCCCACAAATTTTGTTGAGAATCTAATTCTCTAAAGGGATTAAAGCTATTGGCATCTTTACCAAAGATTTCTTTACTCCTATTTGCTTTATATAGGTCCATAATTAATAAATCATCTTTCTTGAGATTTATTTCTTTTTCCAGGTTAATAGAGCAAGTTGATTTTCTCCATGCAACCGGACTTGCTGGATGCAATCTCATGCTTTCATGAACACATCTTTGTAAAAATAATGGATCACTCTTAATCTTTAAAAGTTTATCTTTGTCATCATTAATCCACTTTAAGATCTCATGGATTGCATGAGTCATTGAATTTGCTGTGCTGTGAGAACCTGCTTGAAGATAAAACGCTATTTCTCTTTTAATAAGTTCATCATTTAATTCTATATTATCAACATTTCGTATAAGAACAGTTAATACATCTCTAGGTAATTCATCTTCATCTATTTCATTATTATTAAATTTTAATATTAACTTTTCTCTTCTTTTTTTTGACGGAATTAAAAAGTCTTTTTCAAAAATTCTTAGGGCATCTATAACTTCTTTATTAACCTCTTCGTGAGGCCTTTTCGAATGAACTAATGTTGCCCCTTGGCTAAATATCTTAACAAGGGAGAGTAATTTTTCGGTTTCTTCTGGAGTTTTTTTCAGCCTATCAATTCCAGCAAAATCAGCTGTCAAATTCATTGTTATCCTGTATCCAAAATCAATTAAATCAGCTGATTTCTTTTTAATAAATGGTTCGAGAGTTTCATTAAGTGTTTTAGGAAAGAGTTCATGTTCATAATACCTAAAGAAATCTCTTTGAAAAACTTTGTGTTCAAGTTTTCTTCTTTTGTGATGTTCTTCTCCGTGAAGCGTCAAAAGAACACCATCCATTATTACTTTTCCTTTATCATATAAAGCTTGCTTAAGATCTCTGTTAACTAACGCTTTTTTTATGGTTTGATAATTTGATGTTTCGAATTGCTTCAAGAATTTAGACCTTATCTGAATTTAGAATTATAGGATAATATCCCCAGTTTGGTCGTTTAGTCTTTTCATCCATCCTTGGAGGATCATTTGGATCAGGAAGAGCATTATTTTCAAATAATTTTCTCATTATTAATGCAACAGTTCCGTAATGATGATTATCAGGATTGGTGTCTTCTTTAGGAATAACGCCTGCTGCTAAATTTCTTCCAATGCACGAATGCATGCCTAACCCAAAAGATAATCCATAAACATTTTGACCGCTTGGAGCTTTTCTGTCGGGATTAAATTCTTTTGCATCATCGCCAAAAACTTCTTCATCACGATTACAATTATATAAATCTATAATAACCTTATCACCCTCTACAGCTTGTTCATTATTAGGAAGATTAACTGGGCAAACAGGTTTTCTCCAAGCCACAGGACTGGATGGATGTAATCTCGTGCTTTCATGAACACATTTTTGTATAAAAATTGGATCATTTATCCTGGTTTTTTGATTGGGGTCCTTTTCAATCCAGGTCATAATTTCATGAAAAGTATGCACTAAAGAATGAATTGAAGTTTGAGCTCCAGCTAATAGGTAAAAAGCAATTTCTCGCATTAAAACATCATGGGGTAATTCAAGCTTATCTTGGTTAAGTAAAAGAGCTGTTAAAATATCTTTTGGGAGATTATCTTCATCAGATTTTTTTATAATCTTTTTCCGTCTTTCAATTGAGGGGCCCAAAAATCTTTCTTCAAATTCTTTTAAAGCCAATTTTATTTCAGATTTTACCTCTTCACGATCACGAGTTGAATGAGCTAAGGTAGCGCCAGAGGCAAAGGTTTTAAGTAATCTTATTAAGGTTTCTGTCTCCTCTTGTGATTTAAGAGGTCTATCAACTCCTGAAAAGTCAGCTGTTAAATTTAGAAGAACTCTAAAGCCAAAATCAACTAAGTCCATTTTACCAGAATCAATAAATGGTTTTATCGTTTCTCTTATAGTCTTAGGGTATATTTCAGTTTCATATAAACGAAATGTTTCTCTAGAGAATATTTTGTTTTCTACTTTCCTTCTTTTTTTATGCTCTTCACCATGGAGGCAGACTAAAACCTGATCCATTATAATCTCACCTTCATCATATAAGGCTTGCATAAGGTTATTATCTCTATAAATCTTTATAGCTTCATCATATTTTGTAAAATTAAATTCTTTCATGTCTAATATTATAACTTACTTTTTAGTTAGTTCTTGAGTCAGTATTCCATCGGAAAAAGGTGATAATCTCCAACCTTGAGTATAAGTCACTGGGCCATAAGGCACATCTTGGTTAACTTCTTTTCCATCAATAAATATATGTGATATTTTAGATTTATCTCCTAAAATAGTAATATCTTTTAATGGATCTCCATCGATAATAAGGATATCTGCAAGCATATCTTTTTCTAAAGTTCCTAATTTACCTTCCATTTTTATTGATTTTGAAGCATTTTTAGTTGCGCATGTTATAGCCTCAAGATTAGTCATCCCAATTTCATTTACGAAAACTTCTAGTTCTCTATGATGCCATTCACCATAAGGGGTTATTGAAAATCCACTCTCGGTTCCACATAATAGTGGAACACCGGCTTTATGAAGCTTTTTATAATTTGATACATTATCAGTAATTTCTTTCTTAAATATTTCACGATAATCCTTCGAAGCTCCAACCGATTCACCAAATTCTGCTAGATTTGCTTGAAATGTTAAAGTAGGTACTATTGGTGTTTTGTGCTCACAAACAAGATCCAAAGCTTCTTCATCCATCCAGGTAGCATGTAAAATCATGTCCATTCCTGCTTTTATACTATCTTTAACTCCTTTAGCATTTCTTACATGACCAACTACAGGAACTCCAAGATCATGAGCTAAATCGCAAACTAATTTTAATTCTTCATATGACCAAACTGAAATTTCTCCAGCTTCTTTTTGGTTTGGTATAAGGCCAGTAACATGTACTTTAATCCAATCGACACCATTTTTAATTTGCCGCCTAACTTCGGTTATTATTTCATCTTTATTTTGTACAATTTTTGCATAACCTCTTAAACCCTCATCGGGAATTAATCGTCCTGCAGTTCCTCCAACGGAAGTTAGTAGGGCATTACCGCCAACTGACATCCTTGGACCTTGTACATAACCACTTTTTATAGCATCCCTTAAGTCAACTCCAATATCATGTAGACAGTCTGGGTCACAAAAACTTGTTACGCCTGCTAATAAAACTTTCCTTGCATTGTAAGCTGCAATTATGGCTGATAAAGATTCTCTTCGATGAAAGAATAATTCATCATTTGAAGAGGGTTCATCAAAAGTAACATGGATATGAGAATCAATGAGACCTGGCATTACTGTTTTGCCAGTTGCATCTATTTTACTAACATTATCTGATTTAGAAATTTTATCAGCATCTTTTCCTGTTGCTAAAATACAACCATTGCCAAAAATGATTGATTCCTTTTTTGGTTTAGAGCCACTGCCATCAATAATTGTTCCGTTTTCTATAAGAGTCTTTTCTTCCATTTTTAAATCCTGTATTGCATTATAATATCAATTTTAGACAAAATTCGCGATATTTTATTCAATAGGCTATATAAATAGCTATAAATATACAGAAAAGGCAAGATGCAATGGCAAAAATTGAGCAACCTAAATCAAATGGGCTACTGAGATCGCTTTTACTTTTAACTGTTATCTTATTTGGATTTTGGATATTAAATGACCAAGGTTTAATGCAGATAGTTCTTAAAGGTGACAAGAGTCATATATCTAAGGCAATTATCATTCTTTGGATAGTTACTACAGTTTATTGGATTTATTTATCAAGAATTATATATTTGGATAAATCTTTAATTGGAAATGAGAAAATTTTTTCTTTAAATTTATCAATCGGGAAATACTTAAGAGACATAGATAAAGGTGAAGATAAAGACACTATAATAAGGGTTTTTGAATCTGAGTATGCAAAAAAACTTAGTTTTGGTTGGGTTGCTGCTGATATATCACTTAAATTAGGTCTTTTGGGTACTGTTATTGGTTTTATTCTAATGCTTCAACCTATATCTGAATTAAACAATACGAGCCCTGATGAGCTGAAGTTGGCGTTATCTTCAATGAGCTCTGGTATGGCAGTAGCTTTATTTACGACTTTAACTGGACTTGTTTCTAGTATTTTAATTCGTCTTCAATTTCAAATTACTTCTTCTAATGTTGTTACTTTAATTAATGAAATCACTTTTTTAGCGGAAAAAAATATTGAAAGATAAAATCATCTTTATTGAAGATAATAGTGGAGATGCTTTTACTGATCTTCTGTTTAATGCATTATTGGGTTTTGCTTTTATGTTTTTTATTTCATTTGCATTAATTCAAAAACCTTTGGAAGATGCAAATATCCAATCTAAAGCAGAATTTATTATTTCGGTAGAATGGGAAGATCATCATCCTGATGATGTAGATTTAGTTGTTGAAGATCCCAAAGGTAATATTGTCTTTTTTCAAAATACCTCAGATGGTCTAATGCACCTTGATAGAGATGATAGAGGAACTTTAGCCGATCGCTTAACAATAGACGGGGTAAATATTGAAAATCCTGCTAACCAAGAAATAATAACTATTAGAGGCTTTATGGCAGGTGAGTATGTTGTTAATTTATTGCATTACAAAGCTAATTTTGTTGTCCCATTGAAAACTAAAGTAAAAATTGAAAAAATTAATCCTCAAGTAGAGACTATTTATTTTGGTAATCATTTTTTGACTGAGACTGGTCATGAACTTACTGCTGTTAGATTTTTTTTAGATGAGAATGGAAGTGTCGAGGATTTAACTTTTATTCAAAAATCATTAATTGGCGGGATTTTAAAGCAATGAACTTAGATTCAATTAATTTAGCTATTTTATTCGCTTTATCATTTTCTATCTTATTGTTATTTGTTTTTTATACCCGATTTTCTTTATTGTTTAAGGTTATATTGGTTTTTTTTGGTTTTTTCCTGTTTATAATTTCATATCAATTGATAGAGGAGATCTTAGGAAAACCTAGAATAAATGAATTTGAAGAAATTAAGGGAATAAAACTTAAATATCTTGCCCATGATTGTTTAGAGCCAGATAAGATAAGAAAAATACCTGGTAAAGCTTACCTAGTTTTCTATAGAGAGAAACAAGATGGTTTTTTCGAGAATATACCGGAAATAGTCAGTATACCTTATGATCGGATATTTTGTGAGGGCCTGATAGAGGCAAAGCATGGCGATGTTTTTATGATAGAAAAGGATTCTTATGAAGGAAAAGAGAATATAGAAGAAAAAGATTCTCCTGATTCATCAGAAGAATCTGAGAAATTTAATTCCGTTGACGATGAATGGTATTTAGAATTATTTGAGCCTCCAAAAGCAAATCTTCCTAAAAAAGCTAATTAGATTTTTGTTGAATTAATCTTTCTTTAGTAGCTACATCTACAATATAAGAGTAAACCTCGAAAGCATTTTTTTCAGATAGAATATCAGAAAAACCTTTCATTCCATTTTCTTCAAACATTCCATTTAGAACTATTTCATTAAAATATGTGTGAGTGTTAGAGCTCATGAATCTTAAATCTGAAATTGTTTTACCATGAACTCCGCTTCCATGGCATATAGCGCAATAATTTGCGTAAATATCTTGCCCTGCTTTTATATCTTCTAAACTTGCATTTATTAGAGGTTGCGAAGGAATAGTTAAGTCTTTTTCAGGTATGTCCTCAATTTTAGATTTTCCATTTAATTTAAAAGTCAAAAGTTTTCCAAAATTCCCATATTTAATAGATGCAACTTTTCCTTCCCATTCTCCAAAATTATCACCAAGAAAATTACTCGCGCCACCATCTCCAGCTAAAATACTAATATATTGCTCTCCATCGATCATATAGGTAACCGGCGGAGCCATTATTCCTATTCTAACATTTTTAGACCAAACTCGTTCACCATTTTCTGTATTGTAAGCTTCAAAAAAACCTGAACCATTTCCTTGAAAAACAAGACCTCCTGCAGTTGTTAAAGGTCCGCCATTCCAAAATTGTTCATGTTTAACTGTCCACTGGGTTTTTCCAGAAACGGGATCAAATGCTATTAATTCCCCTGTTATTGGAGGTATATTTTCTCCATCTGTCATATCAGGAACAGTATCAAAAAGATTAAATTCGGTTCCTGTATTAACAGTTTGAGGCTGCATTTTAAAAAGACCTGTTTCATTAAATGACTTTTTAACTCTATGAACTGCTGCTATTTCCATAGTAGGGATAAAAACTATTTTTTGCTCAGGGTCATAAGACATTGCTTGCCAGCCATGACCACCATAAGTGCCCGGCAATATCCAAACAGCCTTTTCATAATAATCTTTATTTGGGTTAAGGACAGGCCTGCCTGTTTTTAAATCAACATGAGTTGCCCAATTAGTTTTTACATAATTATTTGCTCTTAAAAGCTCACCTGTTTTCCTATCTAGAACATAAAAGAATCCATTTTTAGGTGCTTGCATTAAAACTTTTCTTTCAACGCCATCAATCTCTAATTCAGTTAACATTATGTCTTGTGTTGCTGTGTAATCCCATCTTTCCTGAGGAGTAGTTTGATAGTACCAATTCATTCTTCCAGTATTGGCATCGAGCGCAACGATTGATGATAAGAATAAATTATCACCGCCTCCGGGAGATCGAATTTGTTGATTCCATGGTGACCCATTACCTGTTCCTAAATAAACTTGATTGAATTCTGGGTCATACACAATTGAATTCCAAACAGTTCCACCACCACCCATAGTCCACCATTGTCCATTCCATGTCTTTGCGGCCATTTCCATTTCAGGATGTTCAAAAGGTAAAGATGGGTCTCCAGGAACCGTAAAAAACCTCCATTCTAGATTACCATTTTTCGTATTATAGGCTGACACATACCCTCTAACACCGCCCATGTCGGCACCGCCATTACCTATAAAAACTTTTCCATTTGCAATTCTAGGAGCCCCTGTAATGGTATAGTCTTTAGATGTATCAATTAGAGTATTTATCTCCCATATCTTTTTACCGGTTACTGTATCAAGACTAATAAGACGCCCATCAATTGTTCCAAAATAAACTTGCCCCTTCCAAACTGCTACACCTCTATTTACGACATCACAGCAAACCTTTCTTGCCCAGCTTCTAGGAACATTTGGATCATACACCCAAAGTTCTTTACCAGTTTTTGCATCAATTGCATGAACTACGCTCCAAGTGCTTGAAACAAACATTATTCCGTTATCTATAATTGGTGTTGCCTCTAAACCTCTTGTAGTGCCCATATCTAAAGACCATTCCAACTCTAATTTACTTATTGTTTGTTTATTTATTTGATTAAGGGGTGAGTACCTTTGTTCATTATAATCTCTTCCATGTGAAAGCCAATTATGGGGTTCTTTATCTGCGTTAATAATCCTTTTGGAATTTATTTGTCCAAATTTTTTATCGTTTAATAATTCAACTTTTTTTTCTATTGGTATTTCTTTAATAATTTTTTCTTCATTTAAGATTATTAATTTATAAGATATAGCTACTGTTAAAGATAATAGCAGGACAGCATTTATAATTGCTGCAGATTTTCTACCTAAACCTGGGTGCCCCATAATTAACTCCTAAATTATTGATTATTTTCTAATTGAACATTTCTATCATTTACTGCTGTATTAATAATATAATGATAGATGTTTTCAACATCTCTTTCTGAAAGAACATCTGAAAATGATGACATACCATTCTCACTAAGAATACCTTGATATACAATTTCTTGGAATAATTCATGTGTATCATTACTCATCATTCTTAGATCTGGTAATGCGGGGCCAGCTCTCACAGCTGTACCATGACAAAAAGCACAATACTCTCCATAAAGTTCAGTACCTCTTTTTATTTGGAATTCATCAGAAACTAATTGAGGTTGCTCAGGAATAGATTTATTAATGAGATCCAAACGTGGAAGTTTCTGATTGCCTCCAATTTTAAAAGCTAGAAGTCTTCCGTTATTTCCATATTTTAAAGAAGCTAAATGTTCAGAATGAAAGCCGAGAGTATCACCGCCATGATTGTTTCCGCCGCCAGTACCAGCCAATATTGCAATATATTGTTCTCCATCAATAACAAAGGTAATTGGCGGAGCCAGCATACTTGTTTGGATATTTTTGGACCATAATATTTCTCCGGAAGCAGAATCATAAGCATTTAGAAAGCCCATTCCGTTTCCTTGAAAAGTTAAGCCTGATTGAGTTGATAAAGTTCCACCGTTCCAATGTTGTGGATAATCTACTTCCCATTTTGTTTCTCCTGAAATGGGATCAAAAGCCTTTAATGAGCCTGTAGGAATTGGTACTTCAGGTGTAGTAAGGGCTAAATCAAGGTATTTTGCTAATTCTACTCCAGTATTCCATGTATTCGGTTTATATTTAAGTTTACCAGTTTTTTGCCATTCCTCAGTCATTTTATAAATTGTTGGAGCTATTTGGGTAGGAATATATACAAGACCTAAATTAGGATCAAATGACATAGCTTGCCAATTATGACCTCCTAAAGCACCAGGTAAAACCCATTGTTTTTCTTTTAAGTAATCTTTTTCTTTATTCTCTATTGGTCTTCCGCTTTCCATATCTACATGTGTAGCCCAATTTACCTCAGCATATTTATGAGCTCGTAAGAGCTCTCCATCTTTTCTATCTAAAACATAAAAGAAACCATTTTTAGGTGCCTGCATAATAACTTTTCTTAACGCACCATCAACCTCCATCTCTGCTAACATCAGATCTTGAGTAGCAGTATAATCCCAATTATCACCAGGTGTAGTTTGGTAATACCAATTCATTTTTCCTGAATTTGCATCAAGAGCAACTATTGATGATAGGAATAAATTATCTCCTCCACCAGGCGATCTTATAACTCTTGTCCAAGGAGTCCCATTTCCTACTCCTATATAAACCTGATCAAACTCAGGGTCATATACAATAGTATTCCAAACAGTTCCTCCGCCACCTATTTTCCACCATTCTCCACCTTTCCAGGTTTCAGCAGCTATTTCCATTTCTGGGTGCTCAAAAGGTAAAGATGGATCTCCAGGAACTGTATAGAATCTCCATACTAAATCTCCTGAATTTACATTGAAAGCTGACACATAACCTCTTACACCATATTCAGCTCCACCATTTCCAATGAAGATTAAATCATTAGCAATTCTTGGAGCACCCGTGATGGTGTAATCTCTATTACGATCGATAAGGGTGTCTATTTCCCAAACTAATTCACCGCTTCTAGCATCTATTTTTAATAATCTACCATCAAGTGTTGCCGAATATACATAACCTTTCCAAACTGCAACTCCTCTGTTTACAACATCACAACAAGCTTTTCTTCCCCAGTCTTTAGGAACCTCAGGGTCGTAATACCAAACTTCATTACCAGTTTTTGCATCAATAGCATAAATAATACTCCATTCGCTTGTGAGGAACATTGTTCCGTCATCAACAATTGGTGTAGATTCTAGTGCTCTAGTACTATCCATATCAAACGACCAAGCTAATTCAAGTTTGCTGATAGTATTTTTATTTATTTGAGTTAGCGGAGAAAATCTTTGTTCCTCATAATTTCTTCCGTAAGATAACCAAACATTTGGTTCATTATCGGCATTAATAATTCTCTCTTGAGTGATATTGGCAACTTTGTTCTCTAATTTATTTTCTTCAATTCTTAATTCTACTGCGGAGGTAGTTTCATCTTTGGTTAAATTATCATTTGAAGAAAAGAAATAAATACCAATTAAAATTATTGCAAATAGTAAAAGATAAGTTCTTAGTTTCATTAGGTTGCTCCTTGCACAGATAAAATACTATATGATTAACAATTTGATGCAATAAATTCTGGGTTTAAATAATCTTGTTCCTTATTTCCATAAAGTAATTCTTTATCATTTAATGTTATAATTTTTCCGCCAGAAGCTTCTAAAATCGCATGACCTGCAGCTATATCCCATTCTTTAGTAGGACTCAATCTAGGATAAATATCAGCTTCACCTGATGCTATAAGACAAAATTTTAGTGATGACCCACAAATAATTGTATCTTTAATATTGTATTTTTTGAGAAAATTTCTAGTCATTTCATTATTATGTGATCTGCTTATTACCGCAGTAAGGTCGGTGTTATTTTTTGAAACTGAGATTTGTTTGGAGTTGTTTATGTTAATTTCTTCTTCTAATAAATTAGTTTTTATTTCATAGGACTTATCTCTATCAATATTAAAAAACATTCTATCCTTAGCGGGAGCATAAATAATACCTAATTTAGATTTATTGTTTTCTATTAAGGCAATGTTAACTGTAAATTCATCATTTTTTTTTATAAATTCCTTTGTTCCATCTAAAGGGTCTATAAGGAAAAAACTCTTTCCCAATAGTTCTTTCTCTCCCTTTTGGTAGGATTCTTCAGATACACATTTAATTTCAGGAAATTTTTTAACTAATTCAGATATTATAATTATATCCGATAATTTATCGGCTTCGGTAACTGGAGAATTATCTTTTTTTAACTCTATTTCTAAGCTTTTCTGGTAAAGGGTCATAATTTCTTTACCAGCTTTATAAGCAAGTGATACTAATTGATTAATTATTTCTTTGTTATTTTCCATTTTCAGTATTTTGTTATATTTTAATTTAACATCAAGGCAATAAATTTTATAAATTATTGAATAATATACCTATACTGTTTAATAAGATAATTTAATTAATTAATGAAGTTAACATGATACCTAATATAGATCTTGAATTACCTAAGAAAGGTAAAGAAAATAAAGTAGTAATAGCTATGAGCGGCGGAGTCGATTCATCTGTTGCTGCTGCGTTAGTTAAAAATGCTGGTTATTCTGCAATAGGTATCACCTTAAAGCTTTATGATAATGGAACATCAGCAAATAAGAAAGGTAGCTGCTGTGCAGGCCAAGATATTCATGATGCAAGAAAGGTTGCTGCAGATCTTGATATTCCTCATTATGTATTAAATTATGAAGATATATTTAAGAAAAAGGTAATTGATCATTTTTCTGATTCATATCAAAGAGGCGAAACGCCAATTCCATGCGTTTTATGCAATGAGAAAGTAAAATTTGATGATCTTTATTTTGCCGCAAAAGATCTAGGGGCAAAAGCTCTAGTAACAGGGCATTATATTATAACAAGTGGAAATAAGAATGGACGACAAATGTTTAGAGCGTTGGATAAAGAGAAGGATCAAAGTTATTTTCTTTTTAAAACCACCAAAGAACAGCTTGAATTTCTTAGGTTTCCACTAGGATCTTTCCGTAAGTCTGAAATAAGAGAAATTGCAAAAGAAATTGGTTTATCTGTTTCAAGCAAACCAGATAGTCAGGATATATGTTTTGTTCCTGAAGGAAAATATTCTGAGGTTTTAAAAAAGATTGATCCTACTAATCTTAAACCAGGCAATCTAAAATCGATTAATGGAGATATTTTAGGAAAACATAATGGTATTATTAATTTTACAGTAGGGCAAAGAAAAGGTCTCGGGATTGCGACCGGTAACCCTCTTTATGTTGTCGAAATAAATTCTGATAATCATGATGTTATTCTTGGATCCAAAGAAGACTTAAAAACAAAAAATATTTATATCAAGGATCTAAATTGGATTGGTGATGATAATTTAGATAGAATATATGATAAAAAAATTAAAGTAATGGCAAAGATCCGTTCAACTCAAGAACCAAAGAATGCCAACCTTTTTTTTGATAGCGGTAAGGCTTGTGTAAACTTTGATGAAAGTGTTGAAGGTGTATCTCCTGGTCAAGCATGTGTATTTTATGATTTGAGTAATACATCAAGAGTTTTGGGAGGCGGTTGGATTGCAGGATAATCCATTATTGACATTATAAGTAACAAAGGATTAATGAACAGATTCATGGCGGGGTAGCTCAGTTGGTTAGAGCAGCGGAATCATAATCCGCGTGTCGGGGGTTCAAATCCCTCCCCCGCTACCAAAAGGAGAGAATATATTGGAAAGATATATTGAATTAGAAGGTACTTCAAATTTTAGAGATTTGGGCGGCTATAAAACCTCCAATGGATCATTAATAAGAAAAGGTATTGTATTTCGTTCCGATAATTTATCTCATCTAACTTCAAGTGATATAGAAAAAGTTAAAAGTTTAGGAATAAAAACAGTTTGTGACTTTAGAAGTGATTTTGAAATGCAAGAGTTTCCATCGCCTTTTAACAATAAATCATCTCCTAAATTACTTCATATTCCTATCAAAACTCTTGGGGCACAGGATTTGCAAGAGCTTGCTTTAAGAGAAGGTGTTACAAGCGAAGAATTGGCAAATGAGCTTCAACTTCATTATGTTTTGTATGTAAATCAACATAAAAAAAAATATTCAAAATTTTTAAATACCATTGCGTATGGCGATATACCTTTAGTATTTCATTGTTTTGCGGGTAAAGACAGAACAGGTTTTGGATCTTTACTTTTTCTTGGTTTAATGGGTGTTGATAAAGATACAATTATCGATGATTACTTGTTAACTAATAATTTTTATAAAGGACCCATACAAGGGAGTAATTGGAAAGATTCTATTTCTGAAACCCTTAAACCATTATTTGAGGCTAGGGCTGATTATATTAATGCGGCATTTAATGAGATTTATAGTAGATATGAAAAGTTAGAAGATTTTGCTATAGAAGAACTAAATGTTGATTTAAAAACAATAGATATAATTAAAGAGAAGATTTTAGAATAACTAATTACTCTTTTACAAATGTTACTGCAAAATATTCTTCACCATCAAATAAATCCTTAGCATCATCAACGCCTTCAATAATTTGAAATCTTCTAGGAACAATAGTCCCTTCCATTCTGTATCCTTTAGAGCTCATATTTTTTTTATGAAACTCCATTGCGGCAGGTGTAAAATCTTTTGCAAGTACTGTAATTCTTTCAATTTTTTTATCTGAATTATTCATTTTGATATTATATCCCTTGTTTAACCCCAGTGCCATAAAAAACAAAACCTGGAACTTCTATTCCTTTTTTAAAAGCTTTAAAATTTTCTAACATATATTCAGCTCTTCTTATATCTGATTCCAAAGTATGTGAAGAGTTATGCGGAGACATAATAACATTTTCTAATTCATGAAAAGGAAAACCAGATGGTTTAGGTCTAGAATCTTCTGGATTGGTATATGGATAAACCCACCAAGTATCAATTGCGGCACCAGCTATTTGATTTGTACTTAAATGATTAAATAAATCCTCTTCATTACAAACATTCCCTCTTGCTATATTTATAAGGTAAGAATCTTTTTTCATCTTAAATAAGTTATTCTTATTAATCATTTCAAAGGTAGATTTGTTAAGGTCACAAGCCAATAAAAGATAATCACTTTCTGATAAAACTTTATCTAAATCTTTAGATGTTCCATGCCAATCAAGTTCTGATGGAAGAGATTCTCTCTTTTGTCTGTTAATGCCTAAAACTTTCATTCCTAAGGCCTTAGCCCTTTTTGCGCATTCTTTTCCAATTAAACCATGTCCTATTATACCCAAGGTTTTCCCATAAATTTCTTTGTGAATAGATGGCGTTTGTATATTACCTGGCCAATCTTCCCATGATCCATTCCTAAAGGTTTTATCCATCCTATTTAAGTCTAATGCTAAGGATAAGATTACTCCTATCGTATATTCTGCCATTGCGATTTCATGACCCGATGCATTAGCAATCATAACACTTGAAGGAATAAATTTTGTGTCCAACCAATCAACACCAACAAAAGGTATTTGAACAAGTTTTAAATTTTTAGCTTCTGGAATATATTTAAATATATTTCCACCAGACATAGCATCCATTGCTGTAACAATTATTTCTGTTTCTTGGTAAAGATCTATAAGTTTATTTTTACCGTCTTTTGTTTGCCATCTTTCAATTATCCAACTTTTATCAAGTCCTTCTTCAAAAGTTTTTATAAAGGGTTCACATTTTTCGCCAAGTAATAGTAACTTCATATCAATCCTTAGAGTTAAGTAATTGTAACTCCTCCATCAATGACAATATTTTGTCCTGTTGTAAAAGCACCAGCTTGACTTGCAAGATAAACTGCGGCTCCAGCAATCTCATCAGGAATTCCTATTCTTCTTAGAGGAGCTTTTGATGTTGTGCTTTTAAGGATATCTGGATTATCCCATAAAGCTTTTGCAAAATAAGTTTTAACCAAGCCAGGCGAAATACAATTGGCTCTAATATTATTAGGACCATGTTCCACTGCTATATTTCTTGCTAATTGCATATCTGCAGCTTTTGATATTCCGTAAGCGCCAAGCATTTCTGATCCTTTTAGACCGCCCACAGACGATATGATAATGATTACTCCATCTTTTCTTTCAATCATCTGAGGTAGAACTAAATTGCATAACCAGTGATTAGACTTAATATTTGCGCTTAAAATTTTTTCAAAAGCATCATCTGGAATGTCCATTGAAGATCCAAAAAAAGGATTTACCGCTGCATTACAAACTAAAATATCTATACCTCCAAATTTTTCGTTTGTTTGATTTACTAAATTTTCTAGCTGCTCTTTATGATTAATATTGCAGGGTATAGAAATAGCGCTATCAGGATTTTTATCATTAATCTCATCTTTAATTTTTTCACACAAATCCTCTTTTCGACTTGAAATTACAACTTTTGCACCATGGTTAGAAAATTGCCTTGCTATAGCTTCTCCTATTCCCTTGGTTGAGCCTGTTATGAGAGCTCTTTTATCTTTTAGATCAAATAAACTCATTTAATTCTCCTTTTTATATAAATAGATTAGCAGAGCTTTAAAACTAAATGAACCAATAGTTGACTGAATCTTTGAGTTACATTAGTGAATTGCAGATGGATATAAAATTAAATGAAATTAAAGAAATTACTAATTTTTCAGAAATATCTGATAATTATGATGCTCTTATTTGTGATGTATGGGGCGTTCTTCATAACGGTCAAAAATTATTTGATGGTGTAGAGGAATGTCTAAAAAGATTTAAGAAAGAAAATAAAATTATTATATTATTATCCAACGCCCCTAGGCCATCTTTATATGTAAAGAAAATGTTGGATAATTTAAGTTTCAATGAAGAATGTTATGATAAAATAATAACTTCTGGAGATCTTACAAAAAAATCTCTTAACAGTAATATATTTGGAAGAAATTGTTATCATATAGGCCCAGACAGAGACCTAAATATTTTTGATGGTGTAGAGGTATCAAGGGTAGAATTTGAAAAATCAGATTTTATTTTTGTAACAGGATTGTTTGACGATGAAAATGAAGATGAAAATGATTATATAGAGCTACTATTATTAGCAAAAGAAAGAGGTATGAAGCTAATATGCGCTAATCCAGATTTACTTGTCCAAAGGGGAAATAAATTAATACCATGTGCAGGGTCAATATCAAAAAAGTATGACGATATTGGCGGAGAGAGTATTAATATAGGAAAACCTTACTCACCAATTTTTGAAGAGGCGATTTCATTTATAAATGAGTTAAATAATAAGGTAGATAACAAAATTATGGTTATTGGAGATGGATTAGATACTGATATTAAGGGTGCAAATATTATTGGATTAGATTCGTTATTAGTTTTAGGTGGTTTATTCGCAGATAATAGTAGGGATAAAATATTAGAATCAATTAAAAATAAAGGTATTTATCCAAATTATTATATAAATGAATTAATATGGTAGGCCGTTTTAAATGATCTCAATTCAAAATATCGATAAGAATGTTGAGCCTGGAGGTATCTTTGCTCTTGGTAATTTTGATGGAATACACCTTGGTCACAAAGAAATTATAGAAAATGTTAAAAAATTAGCTAAAAAAAATAAATCTTATGCTGGTGTAATTGTATTTGAACCTCATCCACGAAAGTTTTTTATGAAGGATACAAATAATTTTTATCTTTCAGATATAAAAACAAAGAAATATCTTTTAGAAAATCTTGGTTTGGATAGTTGTATAGTATTAGAATTTAATGAGAAATTAGCTAAACAGGATCCTGAAGAATTTGTTGAAGAGATTGTTTTTAAGAAAATAAAACCTTCGCATTTAATAGTTGGGTACGATTTTAGGTTTGGAAATAAAAGATCTGGAAATAGTGATGATTTATTAAGGCTTTGTTCTAAATATAATATTTCTGTTTCAATTGTTGATAAACAGCTAAAGGATGGAACGGTTCTTTCTTCATCAATTGTGAGGGATTTAATAAAAGAGGGAGATTTTGAAAAAGCCGAGTTATTGCTGGGTCATAAATGGTTAATAAAAGGAAAAGTTGTTGAAGGTGATAAAAGGGGAAGAGAAATTGGTTTCCCCACGGCTAATCTTGATGTAGATGAAATTATCCAATTAAAATTTGGAGTTTATGCAGTTGAAGTTATTTTTGAAGGTAAGTCATATAAAGGCGTATCAAATTATGGGATTAGACCAACATTTGATGGAGAAAATATACTCTTAGAGACACATTTGTTAGATTTTTCTGGTGATTTATATGGTAAAGATATTATTGTCTCATTTGTCCAATTTTTAAGAGAAGAAAGAAAATTTGAAGGTATACAATCTTTGAAAGACCAAATAAAAAAAGATTCTGAAGAAGCCTTAAATATTTTAGGTAAATAAAAGTGATGTCTAAAAATGAAAATATAAAAGATTATAGAGACACTCTTCTTTTGCCGAAGACAGAATTACCTATGAAAGCAAGGTTGCCTGAAAATGAGCCTAATTTCTTAGAATTTTGGGAAAAGAATAATTTTTATAAGAAAATTAGAGAAAATTCTAAAGGCAAAGAAAAATTTATTCTTCATGACGGACCTCCTTATGCCAATGGTAATTTGCATATGGGAACTGCACTTAATAAAATTTTAAAGGATGTTATTGTTAAATCTAAACAAATGGCAGGGTTTGACGCAATTTACAGACCAGGTTGGGATTGCCACGGACTTCCAATTGAGTGGAAAGTTGAAGAAAATTATAGAGACCAAGGAAAGAATAAAGAAGATATTCCAATTAATGAATTTAGAAACGAATGCCGTTCTTTTGCAAAGAAATGGATAGATATTCAAAAAAGTGAATTTCAAAGACTTGGTGTTTATGGTGATTGGGAAAACCCATATACGACGATGGAATATAAAGCCGAAGCATCTATAGTCGGAGAATTCCATAAATTTTTAATGAATGATGATCTTTATTGTGGATCTAAACCAGTTATGTGGTCTGTAGTAGAAAAAACAGCACTAGCAGAGGCTGAAGTAGAATATAAGGAACATATTTCACCAACTATATGGGTTAAATTTCCTATTATTAATGGATTTAAAGATGCTTGCATATTGATATGGACAACAACTCCATGGACCATACCGGCAAATAGAGCAATAGCTTTCTCTTCTAAGTATAATTACGGTCTTTTTGAAGTTGTTAAATCTGAAGAAGGGAGTTTGGCCTCAATAGGAGAGAAAATAATTATTAACTCTGCTTTAACTGAAAGTGTCGAGAGTGCCGCAAAAATTAAGCTTAATTTTCTTGAAGAAGTAAAAGATTTAGAGGAAATCACCTGTAAACATCCTTTCTTTTCAAAAGGTTATGATTTTGATATTCCATTATTAGAAGGTGACTTTGTAACTGATGACACCGGGACTGGTTTTGTTCATATTGCGCCAAGTCATGGTCAAGATGATTATGATTTAGCTACAAAAAATGGCATTGACGCACCTTTTATGCTCGATAATGAAGGTGTTTTTCTTCCAAATGTAGAGCTCTTTGAAGGTAAAAGAGTCTATAAAGAAGATGGCTCAAATGGTGATGCAAATGGAGCAGTTATTGGCGAGCTTATAAATTGCGAATCCTTATTTGCAAAAGGTAAATTACGTCATCAATATCCTCATAGTTGGAGATCTAAAGCGCCATTAATTTTTAGAAATACACCACAGTGGTTTATTTCTATGGAAAAGAATAATTTAAGAAAGAAATCTTTATCATCAATAGATAAAGTTGAGTGGATACCTGAAAGAGGCAAGAATAGAATTAAATCAATGGTTGATAATAGGCCTGATTGGGTTGTTTCGAGACAAAGGGCATGGGGGGTTCCTTTATCAATATTTATAAATAAGAAAACAGGTGAAGTTTTAAAAGATGAAAAGGTAAATAATAGGATTTATAAATTATTTGAATCAAATGGTTCAGATGCATGGTTTGATATTAATACAAAAGAAATATTGGGTAAAAATTATACTGCTGATGAATGGAAAAAAGTGGATGATATTTTAGATGTATGGTTCGACTCTGGGTCGACTCAGTCATTTGTTTTAGAGGGTGAAGAAGGATTAGGTTGGCCAGCAGATTTGTATCTTGAAGGGTCAGATCAGCATAGAGGTTGGTTTCAATCATCATTACTAATTGGATGTGGAACACGCGGAAGCGCTCCATTTAAGCAGGTTTTGACTCATGGTTTTGTAATAGACAAAGATGGAAAAAAAGAATCCAAATCTCTTGGCAATGTGACAAAGCCTGATGATTTAATAAATCAGTACGGTGCAGATGTTTTAAGATTATGGGCAGTTTCCTCGGATTTTACTGACGATCTTAGGGTAGGGCAGGAAATTATGAAATCAAATGTAGAATCTTATAGAAAAATAAGAAACACATTTCGTTTTATGCTTGGTAATCTCCATGAATTTTCAGATAAAGAAATTATGTCATATGAGGAAATGCCTGAATTAGAGAAATATATTCTTCATAAATTATACTTAATTAATCAAAAAGTTAGAGAAGGATACGATAATTATGATTTAAAAGGAGTTTTTCAAGCTCTATTAAATTTCTCTAATATTGATCTTTCCTCATTTTATTTTGATATACGAAAAGATAGTCTTTATTGCGATAGCCCTAATAGTAATATTAGGAAATCTACTCGTACGGTTTTAGATATTCTTTTTAATTACTTAGTTAACTGGTTTGCTCCAATACTTTGTTTTACTTCTGAAGAAGTGCGGAAAACAAGATTTCCTGATTTAAAAGATTCAATCCATGAAAAAAGTTTTTTAGAAATTAATGAAGAATGGGTTAATAAAAATTTATATGAAAAATGGGAAAAAATTAGAACTGTTAGAAAAGTAGTTACCGGCGCCATAGAGCTTGAAAGAAAAGAAAAAAGAATTGGATCTAGCTTAGAGGCATTTCCAATTATTTATATTTCTGACAAAAAATATTTGGATATCTTTAAGGATATTGATCTAGCTGAAATATTTATTACTTCGCAAGCCGAAATGAGGTTAGAAGAAAACCCTTCAGAAGCATTTAAGATGGAAGAAATACAAGGTGTTTCAGTGATTTGTAATCTTGCCGAAGGAAATAAATGTAGTAGATCATGGAAAGTTCTCCCTGAGGTAGGAACAGATAAGGATTATCCTGACTTAAGTTTAAGAGATGCTTCAGTTATGAGAGAAATTAAAGGAGAAGAAAATTAGAAACCTAATTTCAGTAATCTTTCTTTCATTGCCAGTCTTTTTAGTTGATTTTTTCAGTAAGTTAAAAATAATTTCTATTTTTAAGAATGGTGATATTGAGAAAATTTATATTAATCAATTTTTAGATTTTATTTTAGTTTTTAATACAGGTATTTCTTATGGCCTGTTTTCAGGAGGCGGAAGTTTTCAAAAATGGATTCTTATAATAATTTCTTTAGGGATAATTTCTTTTCTTCTTAATTTTGTAAAGAATGAATCTTCTTTTACGGCAAGAGTTAGCATCTCATTTATAATAGGTGGCGCTTTAGGGAATGTATTTGATAGATTTTTTTATGGTGCTGTAGTTGACTTTATTTCGCTTCATGCGAAAGGATTTTCGTGGTACATCTTTAATGTTGCTGATATGTTTATCGTCTTTGGAGTAATATTATTTCTTCTAAGTCATTTACTGCAATCGGGTACAAAATTGGAGAACTGAAATGCGTAAGAATTATTTTTTAACTTATTTTATTCTTATACTTCCAATATTTCTTATAGGATGTGGAAGTGAATTAGCAAAAGTTCTTGGAACGGATAAACTTCCACCTGATGAGTTTACTATTTTAACTAAACCAGATTTAATTATTCCTCCGGATTATAATTTAAGACCTCCTGCTGAAGGAGAAATTCGTCCAAACCCTCAACAGCCAAGTAGAGAATTGCAGGCAATTCTTTTTAGCAATTCATCTAACTCAGAAGATTTTAGTCAGTCGGAAATCAATCTAATGACAGGGGCTGATGTAGCAGAATCAATTCCAAATATAAAAGAAGTTCTTGATTCAGAAATGCGTGATGTTGAAGATGTTAACACTAATCTGAAGACACAAATAATTAATTCGCCTTCAGATAAAATAAATTAAATCTATTTAAAAAATTTTTCTATACTTTCTAAAGTGATTTCTATTTTTTTATTTTTATTTTTATCTTTTATAATTAAACCTTTATTTGATTGACTTATCTCGTATTTATTATGAAATCCTACAGGGTTATCTAATAAATTACTATTTTCTCTGTTCTTAGATTTATCTTTATAAATTTCTTCAGCAAAAGCATTTAGGAATAAGCTTTTTAGCATTTTAACTATATTTTTATTTTCTATAGTTATTATATCATCTGAGATCTTGGAGATATTTAATAGTTCTTCTTTTGATTCTATAAATAAAACAAATGCCGGATAATCTGCTTCACTAAAAGTTTGTCTATAAAGATCATTTATTATTTGTATAATTTTTTCTTCATAAACAGGTCTGTTATTAATAAACATAAATTGATAATTTTTTCTTTTAAAAGAATTATTTTCATTGGTATAGAAGAAATTTACGCTTAACTCATTAGTTTCATTTTTAAAATTAATAATAGACTTAATTATTTTGTTTCCTAAAACATTTTTAATTCTTGAGATATATATATTTTTTGAAAACTTATCTTCCTTAGGAGTATCCAAGATAACTTTATTATTTGATTTAGCAGTAAAACTTATTTCTGGAAAAGCTAATGCATAGGTATTGATTATTTTTATTAAGTCATCACTTTTTGATTTTTTTACTATATCTCGAATATTTGCATTATTATAAAATAAATCTCTAACTTGAATCTTTGTACCAATATCTGCATAACATTCTTTTATAGGATGAACTTTATCATTAGATATATTTAAAACAGCGCCTCTTGTTTTGTTTTTTTCTTTACTAATAATTTCTAATTTACTTACTTTTGATATTCTATTAAGTGATTTTCCCTGAGAACTGAAAATCTTCTTATTAAGATTTTTGATTTTATTTTCTTTTTCAACTGAAATCATCATTTCCTGGGGACTCATAGCTATTCCATCGTCTTTTACCTCAATTATATTGAGTCCGCTTAATTCTACTCTGATTTCTATATTAGATGATTTAGCGTCTATTGAATTTTCGATTAATTTTCTTAATACCTGCGATGGGCTTGTAAGGTTATACTTTTTATAATTATAATCTTCTTCTCTTTCTTCAATTGGAGAAATATTTTTCAAAATTTATCCTTATATAAACATTATTCAGCTAAATAACTTTCAGCTTCCAATGCTGCCATACAACCCATTCCTGCAGCTGTAACAGCTTGTCTATACTTTTCATCAGTTACATCACCGGCTGCAAATATTCCATCTATACTTGTTTTAGTTGAATCAGGTCTTGTATCTATATATCCGCTATCATTCATATTTAATTGATTCTTAAATATTGATGATGAAGGGCTATGCCCGATAGCAATAAAAATACCATCTGTTTCAATCTTTTTTGTTTCATTAGTCTTTTTATTTAATAAAAGGGCCCCATTAACACTTAATGGGTCTTCACTGCCTATAATTTCAGTTAATTCTGTATCCCAGATAATTTCTATTTTCTTATTCTCTTTTAAACGTGATTGTAATATTTTTTCTGCCCTTAGATTATCCCTTCTATGAATAAGCTTCACTTCATTTGCAAAGTTAGTAAGAAACAAAGCTTCTTCAACAGCAGTATTTCCGCCTCCTACAACTATTACTTTTTTATTCTTATAAAAGAAACCGTCACAAGTGGCGCATGCAGAAACACCATAACCTTTAAATTTATCTTCTGATTCAATACCTAACCATTTTGCCTGAGCTCCAGTTGCAATTATAAGGGCATCGCAAGTATAAATATTTTCTGAATCAGAAATTAATTGATAAGGTTTTTTTGATAAATCAACATTAATAATAGTATCAAAAATTATATTAGTACCGACACTTATTGCCTGCTCTTTCATTTGTTCCATTAACCATGGACCTTGAACTACATCTGCAAAACCAGGATAGTTTTCAACATCAGTTGTTATTGTCATTTGGCCACCCGGTTCTATTCCAGTTAAAAGGACAGGGTTAAGCATAGCCCTTGATGCATAAATGGCAGCAGTATAACCTGCTGGTCCAGAACCTAAAATTAGTAATTTTGAATGAATATTTTCAGTCATTTTTTCTTTCATAAAAAATAATTGCCATAATATACTTAAAAGAGATTCTTATATATGTAGTCAACTACTTCTTGCGTTGAATCTAATTTCTTATTTTCATAAACCTCTATTTTTTCTTCCATAGGTTTAATATGATTTGATTCTACTAAAGATATTATAAACTTCTCAAATCTTTTAGAATTACTTTTCATATCTATAAAATAAATTGGTTTAGGCACTGCTAAGGCTTCACTAATCATATTTGCCGAGTCAGGAGTAAGTATTATAACATCTGAAAACTTTAAGATTGCAAAATAAGGGTTAGGCCCGTCATCGTCAAAGAGAAAATAATCCTTATTTTTTAATATTTCTCTTATTTTATTAGCTAAGTATTTTGGCGTTCTTCTTGATAATGTTATTAAAGGAGTCCAGCCATTTTTTAATGCGATGTTGATTGAATTTAAAACTTTATTGCATTCAAAATCATTAAAATTATATGCTTTACTAACTCCGCCAATTAGAAAACCTGCTAGTGGTTTAGAAAATCTTGAAAAAGTATTGTTCCATTCAGTATATGCTTGATTAAGTAAACTTTCGCTTACTCTATTTGGTGAGGTTATTGTTTTTATAACATTATTCCCTTCAATACGATCATGAGAAGGGGCCCACACAATATCGAATTCTTTTGAATTAATTTTAGGGTCTTGAAGGTAAATTGTTTTGCACTCTTTTTTCGATTTTTTTCTTATATACCTTAGATAAGGTATTGTTCTTCTTCCGGCAGAAATCGCCATATCGGGCCAAGGCTCAGTTAATTCATTATTAAATATAGGCTTTCCATAAGGGGCAAGTATTGAAAGACCTATAGATGGATTTACCCTTTTTAAATCTGCCTTAATTCCCATTCGTTCTGTAATTCCAAGGCATTGATTTTCGCATCCAATTAAACCCGAAGAAATTATCCAACAATCTTTTATCTTAGTATTTTCTTTGCTCATTTTTAGTTCTTTGTAATAATCTTGCGTATTTATAATATAATCTATAACATAAATTCTATGAAGCGGGATAATTTAGATTTTATTGATTTAAAAATACTTAGTAGACTTCAGGAAAACGGAAGGACAACTAATGTCGAATTAGCTGAATCTGTTGATCTTTCTGCTCCTCCTTGCTTGAGAAGGGTTAAAGCCCTTGAGGAAAATGGGTATATTAGAGGTTATCATGCTGAAATTGATCCCATTAAACTTGGTTTTGAGGTAACTGTTTTTGCAATGGTTGGACTTCATAATCAGGCAGAATCAGATTTACTGTCTTTTGAAGAACGTGTAGGAAATCTTAATTATGTAAGAGAGTGTCATATGTTAAATGGTGAAATAGACTTTATCCTTAAATGTGTAGCTCCGGATTTATCAAGTTTTCAGAATTTTTTAACTAATGAACTGACTTCCGCTCCAAATGTTGCAAGTGTAAAGACATCTCTTACCATTCGCCAATCAAAATATTTACCAGGCGTTCCTGTAAGTTAAAATTTAGTCAAAAATTTTCCCTGGGTTTAATATTCTTTCTGGATCAACTGCTTTCTTAATCTTTTGCATTAATTTGATTTCGTCTTTTTTTAGTTTTTTTGCGTCTTTTTTTCTTATTAAGCCAACTCCGTGTTCTGCGCTAAAAGATCCATTGTATTTTTGTACAAGAATTAATAGGTGAGATCTTAATTTTTTTTCTAAAGAAAGGAATTGCTTTGAATTTAAATCCTTTGGTTGGGAAATATTATAATGAATGTTGCCGTCGCCAACATGACCAAATGTAATATTTTTTGCTCCAGGTATAATTTTGTTAACTATCTTATCTGCTTCTTCGATAAATTTATGAATAGAAAAGACTGGCACAGAAAAATCATTTTTAATGCTTGAGCCGTATTTCTTTTGTGCCTCAGAAATATTATCTCGTATTTTCCATAGAAAATTCGATTGATTAAGTGAATTGGCAAAGATCACTTCATTAATTAATTTATTGTTTTGCGCAGCAGCAATTTGCGACTGAATTAAGTCAATCAAATCCTTACTTTGCTCTATTTTTGAAAACTCAAATAATATATACCATTTGCTTTTCTTT
>Ga0208764_10000238_pt1 | contig 33618 bp, 27 predicted proteins | sample ETNtaG_18_FD_185762 | JGI IMG/M metagenome (GOLD analysis project Ga0208764, IMG submission 185762) | Marine microbial and viral communities from oxygen minimum zone, Eastern Pacific Ocean - ETNP201302SV91 (SPAdes) (version 2) | ecosystem: Environmental > Aquatic > Marine > Oceanic ... | reverse complement strand
GGCTTAGCTGAAGGTGACATTCATTTCGCAGGTGAACATGCGTCAGATGACCATGGTTGGATGCAAGGAGCTTTAGTTTCTGGGCTTCGCGCAGCTAATGAAATTAATACCGCAAGTTAATGTTAGTAATAGGTCATAGAGGGGCGTCTGGTTATGTCGCTGAGAATACTTTAGAATCTATTCAAAAAGCTTTGGATCTAAATGTAGATGGAATTGAAATAGATGTCCAACGCTGTGCTTCAGGAGAAATTGTAGTATTTCATGATAAAGAATTAGATCGTCTGACTAATCGCAAAGGCTTAATAGAAAAAACCAATTTTGATGAATTAAGCACTATACTGATTAAAGAAAAATATAAAATACCAACTTTAGAAGAGGTGCTAAAATTAATAGATGGTAAAATATTATTAAACATTGAACTAAAAGGAGAAAATACTGCTATAGAAACTGCATCTATTCTAGAAAAACATATTCGAAAAACAAAAAGTGATTTGAAAAAATTTATTGTTTCTAGTATGGATTGGGAGGAATTAACTCTTTTTAAAAATACCAACAAACATATTCCTATTGGTATCTTAAGCAATGCACATTTTATTTTTGAAAATAATGTTCTTGACCAAGCAAAAAAGCTTAATGCTATTGCTATACACCCTAGATTATCTGTACTAAACCAAGAAATAGTTGATAAGATTCATTCTTTAGGATTATTAGTATATAGCTGGACAATTAATGAACCACAACACATAAGTAAAGCAATGCAATTAGGCATTGATGGTATTATTACAGATTTTCCAGATCGTATTATAAAATAAATTCTCTGTGGAGGCGGGGAGATTCGAACTCCCGTCCATAATAGAGAAAAGGTAAATATCTACATGTTTAGTTACTTGATCAAATTTTGCCTTATAAAGGTTCAAGAACAGACGAATATAAGACTATCTTCTAAGGGTTCACTTATTTAGTTGAAGCAAAAAAATAAGCTATCTCATTTTTATGACATCATTCAGATAGCGATGAGCAACGCCTACTGATGATGGGTTATAGCAATTAAGCTACAGCCATTTGGCCATAATCGGCACTTAATACGGTTTAGAAGTTTTAAGAGTTACTAAGCTCTACATGCAACTTAAAATTTCTTTCTAAAATGTCGAAACCGGTCGCCCCCAATTGTCAAATATGTTGAAAGATACAATACTTTTTATAAACAAAAAAGGCTCCGTCAGCGCCAACCTCAGAGCCTTTCCGATTGCTTGTATTTGCGTACAATATCTAATTAAAGACTATGGTAAGATAATAGAATTTTATATAATTGGTCAATACTTTAATTGCAAAATTGAAAAAAAAAATTGAAAAATTTCTTTTTTTCCATTACCAAATCTGAGTTCATTGCCTTAAATTAATCCCTAGTTTTGCCGACGTAGCTCAATGGTAGAGCAGGGGCCTTTTAAGCCCTTGGTTGTAGGTTCGAGTCCTTCCGTCGGTACTAAGTTCAATAAATAAAATAAAATTCCAATGTCTGAGTTTCACAACAAACATATCGGCCCTAACTCTGCAGAGATAGAAAAAATGCTTTCTCATCTTGAATGTAATAGTCTTGATGAGCTTCTTGAAAAAATTGTACCAAATAAGATTTTAGATATTGATGAAAACTCTATTGGAAATGAACATTTTTCTGAAAATGATATTTTAAACTATGTCAAAGAAATTGGATCACAAAACCAAGTCTTTCGTTCTTTAATTGGTCAAGGGTATTATGATACGATTACGCCTAATGTAGTATTAAGAAATATTTTAGAAAATCCAGGATGGTATACACAATATACGCCTTACCAACCTGAGATTTCTCAAGGAAGATTAGAGGCACTACTTAACTATCAAACAATGATCTCAGAAATTTGTGAATTACCAATTGCTAATGCCTCTTTACTGGATGAAGGAACTGCGGCAAGTGAAGCAATGTTGATGTTCTATAGAAAAAATAGATCAGATTCTAATAAATTTCTTATTGATGAAAACTGTTTTCAACAAACCATCGATGTTATTGTTTCCAGAGCAAAACCTCTTGATATTGAAATTGAGATTACATCACATGAAAATTTTAATTATGAAGATGCTTTTGGTTGTATTGTACAATATCCTGATCGTTTTGGTAGAATTGCAAGCCCTGAAGCATATCAAAATATCTCCGATAAAGCTCATGAATCTGATTGTAAGGTAATTTTTGCAACTGATTTAATGTGTCTACAGTTATTTCAATCGCCTGGTGCATATCAAGCAGATGTTGCGGTTGGAAATAGTCAACGATTTGGAGTGCCTTTAGGGTACGGTGGACCACATGCAGCTTTTATGGCTACGGCAGAAGAATTTAAAAGAGATATCCCTGGAAGAATTGTGGGTGTTTCAAAAGACAGAAGAGATAATCAGGCATATCGACTAACATTACAAACAAGAGAACAGCATATCAGAAGAGAAAAGGCTACCTCAAATATATGTACAGCTCAAGTACTATTAGCAATTATGTCGAGTATGTATGCAATCTTTCATGGTCCAGAAAAATTAAAAGATATTGCTAATACTATTCATAATCATACCAAAAATCTTGCAAAGAAATTAAGTGAACACGGTCATGAGGTTGTACTAAATAATGAATCATACTTTGATACTTTGTCAATTAAATTAAATGGTATTGATAAAAAAACTTTGGAAAAAAGAGCTTTAAGTAAAGGATATAATTTTATGTATCATTGCCAAGATTTAATTGGCATCTCATTAGATGAAAAAACCTGTGCTAGTGAGATAGAAGAAATTGCTACTCTTTTTAAAGCAAAAAATAATTCTACAGCTACCAATCCTGGATCTACCCTAACAAGAGAAGGTTTAACTTTACACCACTCTATTTTTAATAGCATTCATTCAGAAACAGAGATGTTGCGATATGTTCACAAACTAGAAAAAAGAGATCTTTCTCTTAATCATAGCATGATTCCATTAGGATCTTGTACTATGAAATTAAATGCAACAGTAGAAATGATTCCTATAGGTTGGCCTGAGTTTAATACGATACATCCATTTGCGCCATCCAACCAAACAGAAGGCTACAAAAAAATTATTGATGAATTCGAAATGATGCTTAATAAAGTTACTGGTTTTAATGCAGTATCATTCCAACCAAACTCTGGAGCGCAAGGTGAATATGCTGGCTTGCTAACCATCCAAGAATATCATAAAAAAAATGATGATGATAGAAACGTATGTATTATTCCAGAATCTGCGCATGGAACCAACCCAGCAAGTGCAATTATGGCTGGCTTAAAAGTGGTGATTGTAAAATGTGATAATAATGGTAATGTTGATTTTGATGACTTAAAAAAGAAGGTAGCGGATGCAGGTGATAACCTATCTTCTCTCATGGTTACCTATCCTTCTACTCATGGAGTTTTTGAACATAATATAGATGAGATTTGTGATTTAATTCATAATAATGGCGGATTGGTATATATGGATGGCGCAAATTTAAATGCTATGGTAGGAATATGTAAACCAGGTCACTTTGGTGCTGATGTTATGCATATTAATTTACATAAAACATTCTGTATCCCGCATGGTGGTGGTGGACCAGGAATGGGCCCTATATGCGTCAATGACAAATTAAAACCTTATTTACCTAAACATCATATTACAGATGAAGACTATTCCTACTCTGTATCTTCTTCCCCCTATGGTAGCGCAAATATATTATTAATTTCATATATCTACATGAAGTTGATGGCTGGAAAAGGTTTGTTGAAAGCATCCCAAGTAGCAATTTTAAATGCAAATTATATGGCTAAAAAATTAGAAAAAGATTATCAAATCTTATATCGAGGTGAAACCGGATTAAATGCACATGAATTTATTGTTGATTGTAGAGAATTCAAAAATAGTGCAGGTATTACCAATGAAGATATTGCAAAACGACTTATGGATTACGGATATCATGCACCAACAATGTCCTGGCCAATTCCAGGAACATTAATGATTGAACCTACTGAGAGCGAATCTAAGAATGAATTAGATAGGTTCTGTGATGCAATGATTCAGATCAAACAAGAAATTGATGAAATTGCTAGTGGGAAAATGCCTCAAGATAATAATGTGCTTGTAAATGCTCCTCATACTATTCAAGATATTTGCGAGGAGTGGGATCGTCCATATAGCAAAGAAAAAGCTATATTCCCGCAAGAATCAATTAAAGAAAATAAATTTTGGCCACACGTATCAAGAATTGATAATGCATACGGAGATCGAAATTTTTTCTGTGTGTGCCCAGATATAGAAGATTATAAATAATTATTATTTAAAATACTCTTGTAATGCTTTGACTCGCACTTGTCCACTAAGCGATATTGCTTCTATAGCAGCTCTCGCTCCTGGCATAGTTGTAATAGTTAAAATATTTTTCATAACAGATGTTCTGCCGATAGATTCTTCATCATATCGTGCTTTAGCGCCTGTAGGGGTGTTAATTACAAATTGAACATTATCATTTAATATCTCGTCAACAACATTAGGTCTACCTTCACCGACTTTAAAAATTTCTTTACAAGAGACACCATGTTTAGATAAATATTGTGCAGTTCCTTCAGTGGCAATAATATCAAAACCAATATCAACTAAATCTCTAGCAGCATATAACGCTTCTCTTCTATCAGCCTTATTGATAGAAATAAATGCTGTGCCTTTTTTAGGAACGGTATATCCATCAGATTCCATTGCTTTTAAAAATGCCACACCTACGTTGTCATTAATTCCCATCACTTCGCCTGTAGATTTCATTTCTGGCCCTAAAAAAACTTTTTCATTTTTAAACTTTTTAAATGGTAGTACTGCTTTTTTTACTGCAACATGTTTATGTCTTATATTTTTTAATTTAAAGTCCTTTAATTTTTTTCCTACAGATAGCTGAGCTGCAATATTTGCTAATGAAATATTACTATATTTGCTTACAAAGGGCACGGTCCTACTAGATCGAGGATTTACTTCTAACACATAGACTATTTCATCTTTAACAGCAAACTGTAAATTAATTAACCCTATGACATTCAATGCTTTAGCCAGTTTTGTTGTAACCTCTATAATCTCTTTTTTCACTTTGTTAGTAATTTTATGCGCAGGTAATACACAAGACGAGTCTCCAGAATGGATTCCTGCCTCTTCAATATGTTGCATAATACCGGCAATAAAAACATCTTTACCATCACAGAGCGCATCTACATCAAATTCAAATGCATTTTCAATAAATTGATCAATTAAAATTGGGTGATCACTGGTTGCTTCTGCAGATCTAAATACATAATCCACAAGCTGCTTCTTTGAATAAACAATTTGCATCGCTCGGCCACCTAATACATAACTCGGTCGAACCAAAACAGGGAATTTTGCTTTTTCAGAATACGCTACAATCTCATCATAATTTTTTGCAATACAATACTTTGGAACTGTTACCTTGAGTCGATTGACTAAATCAGTAAATTCTTCTCTATCCTCTGCTAAATTGATACTATCAGAAGAGGTCCCAAAAATTTTTATGCCAGCTTCTTCAAGTTGATTAGCAATTTTTAAAGGTGTTTGTCCACCAAATTGCACTAAAACACCATCAGGCTTTTCAAAATCAATGATATTCATTACATCTTCAAATGTAATTGGTTCAAAATAGAGTCTGTCAGCTAAATCAAAATCAGTAGAAACTGTTTCTGGATTACAATTTACCATTATTGATTTATAGCCAGCTTCTCGTAAACCATACACGGCTTGTACGCAACAATAGTCAAACTCAATTCCTTGACCAATACGATTTGGGCCTCCACCTAAAATGACAACTTTTTTCCCTTCAAGAGGTTTAATATCATGAGTTTGTTCATAAGTAGAATAGCAATAAGGAGTTTCTGCTACAAATTCACCGGCACAGGTATCTACAACCTTATAGACAGGTATAATATTTTTCTTAATTCTTAGTTTTCTAATTTCTGAGGGGTTCTTATTTGTTAATGCACCAATTTGTATATCTGAAAAACCATTTTTCTTTAGTAATTCTAAATTTTTAATCGAATTATGTTCTTTTTCTAAGTAAACAATCTCTGCAATCTCATGTAAGAACCATGGATCAATTCCTGTATTTTTATGAATCTCCTCAATGGTGAATTCTTGCTTAATTGCTTCTTTTACTTTTAACATTCTAAAAGCACTCCCATCATTCAATGATGAAATATCTAACGAACGATAACGTTTAATATCTGGATCTTCATTTCTTGGATCTTTCGCAGAGAGACCTGGTAAATTTAATTCTAAAGATCGAAATGCTTTCTGGAATGACTCTCTAAATGTTCGACCGATAGACATTGCCTCACCAACAGACTGCATTTGAACACCCAACTTACCTGAAGCAGAAGAAAATTTTTCAAAATCAAATCTTGGCAATTTAGTGACGATATAATCAATAGTTGGTTCAAATGCTGCTAAAGTTTTATTTGTGATATCATTTTTTAATTCATCTAATGAATACCCCACTGCTAATTTAGCTGCTATTTTTGCAATAGGAAATCCTGTGGCTTTTGATGCCAGGGCAGAGGAGCGACTTACTCTTGGGTTCATTTCAATAATTACCATTCGTCCATCTTGCGGATTTACAGCAAACTGTACATTAGATCCTCCTGTATCAACTCCAATTTTTCTTATACATTGAATTGCTGCATTTCTCATATTTTGAAATTCTTTATCAGTTAAGGTCATTGCAGGTGCAACAGTAATTGAATCTCCTGTATGAATTCCCATTGGATCAATATTTTCTATAGAACAAATAATAATAACATTATCATTTGGGTCGCGTATTAATTCTAATTCATATTCTTTCCAACCCATAAGGTATTCTTCAACTAAGACTTGTCCTGTGGGGCTTTCTTTCAGTCCTTTTCCTATAGATTCTTTAAATTCTTCTTCATTATATGCTACAGAACCTCCTGAACCTCCTAAAGTAAAAGAGGGTCTAATGATAGCAGGCAAAGAAATTGTTTTTAATAAATCTTTTCCTTCATCTAGAGATTTAATCGTATAACCGTATGGCAAGTCTAAGCCAATTTCTAGCATAGCTTCTTTAAATTTTTCCCTACTTTCAGCAGTTTCAATAGCTTTTTTATTGGCTCCAATCAGCTCTACATTATATTTTTTTAAAATACCCTGATCGTCTAAATCCATTGCAACATTTAGTGCAGTTTGTCCACCTACAGTTGGTAAAATAGCATCTGGTTTTTCTTTTTTGATAATTGCTTCAACATGGGCTGTTGTGATAGGCTCAATATATGTTTTATCTGAAAATTTAGGATCGGTCATAATCGTAGCAGGATTAGAATTAATTAACACAACCTTATATCCTTCCTCTTTTAATGCTTTAATTGCTTGAGTGCCTGAATAATCAAATTCACAACCTTGACCAATAACAATGGGGCCTGCACCAATTACTAAAATTGTTTTGATATCTTTTCTTTTAGGCATTTGAATCCATCATTTTAAAAAATTTATCAAAAACATATCTTGAATCATGAGGTCCTGGACTAGCCTCTGGGTGATATTGAACAGAATAAGCTTGCATATCTTCGCAAGCAATCCCTGCAATGGTATCATCGTTTAAATGAGTATGTGTTATTGTAATATTAGGCTGTAATGAGTCGCCATCTACTGCAAATCCATGGTTTTGTGATGTAATTTCAATCTTGTTGGTTGTTAAATTTTTTACCGGCTGATTAATACCCCTATGACCAAACTTCATTTTAAAAGTTGTAGCTTCTAATGCTAATGCTAAAATCTGGTGTCCAAGACAAATACCAAAAATTGGTTTAATGCCTAGCAATTCTTTGACTGTATCAATACCATATGAAACAGCAGAAGGATCTCCTGGTCCATTTGATAGAAAAATTCCATCAGGATTATACTCTAAGATTTCTTTAGCCTTGACAGAAGCTGGAAAAATAGAAACTTCAGCATGATTTTCTAATAAGATATCATAGATATTGCTTTTCATTCCATAATCAATGGCAGCAATTTTATATTTTGGATTTTTTTCATTAGATAAAATAGTTTTTTTCTTTCTAGAAACTTCTTTTGCTAAATCTAAACCTTCCATTGAAGGCACTTTTTTTATTTTATTTCTTAAGCTATTGATATTAAAATCTTTTGTAGAAATAATTCCTCTCATTGCTCCATTATCTCTAATATGTACAGTAAGAGCTCGGGTATCAATGTCTTGTATACCAATAACTTTATTAGACCTTAGAAATGAATCTAATGAATTGCTAGATCTCCAATTAGAAGGAGATAGTGCTTCATTTTTAACAATAAAGCCTGTAGCATATACTTTGGAAGATTCTCCATCTGATTCATTAGTCCCATAGTTACCAATATGTGGACTACACATAACAATCATTTGTTTTGCGTAAGAAGGGTCTGTTAAAATTTCTTGGTATCCTGTCATTCCAGTATTGAAACATACTTCACCAGAAGTCTCCCCTAACGCACCAAGACTTTTTCCTTTAAAAAAAAGGCCATCCTCTAAATATAGGATAGCCTTTTGTTGTTTTTGCATGCCTGATTTTATACCATATAATTGAAAATTAAAACCTTATTTTTTTCCCACTCTCCATTGTCTTCACAGCAAGAATAGTTAATAGAACACAAAACGTAATAATAAATGCCATTGAATCAACAAATGGGGCGTCAGAGATTCCCAGGGTTGAGTATCGTAAAGCATTGATGGTATAAAAGACAGGATTAACTTTGCTAATTGCCATACCCCAAGCTGGCAAATCATTAACAGAATAAAAAATTCCTCCTAAAAAACTTAAAGGAGTAAGAACAAAATTTTGGATTAATGACAGCTGGTCCCATGAATCAGACATCTGTCCAATAAAAAGGCCAAGGCTAGAAAAAGACCAGGACACAATCAGGATTATAAATAGAGTTGAAATTGGATCTTGAACACTCATTCCTGCCATCAAACAAATTAATAAAATAAGAAACCCATTAACAAAACCGCGAACAGCCCCACCGATAATAAATGAGATTGATAATTCTAAACTTGAAAGTGGGGTAATAAGCAGTTCAGGAAGTGTTTGTAGTAGTTTCATTTGCAACATTGATGATGCCGTATTAGCTACAGAGTTAGTTATAACATTCATCATCAATAATCCAGGTAGAATATACATTTTATAAGATACTCCAGGAGCAATAGGGTCTATACGACTTTCAAGTGCCACACCAAATACAAAAATATATAAGAGCGTTGTTATAATCCCAGGGATAATTGTTTGTTTCCAAACAGTAAAAAATCGCAAAACCTCTCTTGAAGAAAGTGTATAAAATCCAACCCAATTTTTAATCATCTAACTTTCTCCCTGTTAATGCTAAAAACACATCCTCTAGTTTTGATTTGTTGGTGGATGCTTTAAGATTAGATACAGTGTCTTCGGCAATAAGTTTGCCGCTATTGATAATGCCAACTCTTTCACATAATAATTCTGCTTCATCAATATAGTGAGTAGTTAATAAAATTGTTTTTCCTTCTTTATGTAATTCTTGTAAAAAATCCCAGAGATCATGTCTTAATGCTACATCAACTCCTGCTGTAGGTTCATCAAGAATTAAGATTTCAGGATCATGTACTAAAGCTCTTGCAATTTGCAAACGTCTTTTCATCCCCCCTGATAATTGACGCATTTTTTTATCTTTATGACTATATAAGCCAACTTTATGAAGTATAAAGTTAATGCGTTCTTCAGCATCTTTTCTTTTTATGCCATAAAAACCTGCTTGAAAATATAGTAGTTGTTCTACAGGGAAAAACCAATCATTGCTAATTTCTTGTGGAGCAATTCCAATTTGAAATCTTGCATACCGAAATTCAGATACTATATCTTTGTCAAAAACTTTAATATTCCCTTCTGTCGGTTTTACAAGGCTTGTAATTGCATTAATTGTAGTAGATTTTCCTGCACCATTTGGTCCGAGTAAGCCATAAAATTCACCTTTCTTAATTGATAAATCAATACCTTGTACAGCATACACAGATTCATCATATTTTTTATGCAAGTTTTTAATATTAACGGCTATTTCATTCATAATGAGGCTCAATTTTATATATTTTACCAGAGAATTCAACTATATAAATTTCATTATTAATATCTTGACTAAATGATGATATCATATGTTTTTCAGATCCAAGAAGAGGTTCTGTAATTTCTTGAACTATATTTTTTAATGGATCTAACGCCCAAATTTTTCCAGTACAAAAGTCTGAAAAAATATATAATCCATATAAGCTTTTAATTTGATCTCCTCTATATATATAACCACCAGTAACAGAACAGCCAGAAACATTTTTTTCTTTAATTCCCATTAAGCTGTATGGGTAGCTTGCATCACTGGGGTATTCAAATATTGGATTGATAAAACCCTCTTTATCGCATCCTGGTTCAGGATAACAATGATTTCCCTCCATTATATTCCATCCAAAGTTTCCTCCATTTTCTCCAAACTCTAAATAATTTATTTCTTCCCAGAGATATTGCCCAACATCTCCCATATAAATATCACCATTGTTGTTGTCGAAAGAAAACCGCCATACATTACGTAAACCATGAGCCCATATTTCACTTTTTATATCTGAATCATTATTTTTTTTATGCAAAACCAAAGGATTGTCATTAGGAATTAAATAACTTCCATCGTCTTGCGGATCAATGCGTAAAATAGAGCCAAAAAAATTATGTAAATTTTGTGCATTATCATATGGATCACCTGAAGCGCCCCCATCTCCAAATGATATATATAAATAATTGTCTATTGGATTAAAATCTAGGTGACCCCCATTGTGATTATTAAATGGTTGTTCAAAATAGATTAGTTTTTTTTCTGACTCTATGTCTACTTCACCTTTATTTTCTGATAAGCGGAATCGTGATACCACAGAATAGTTTTCAGTATCAATATATGACACATAAAAAAATCCGTTAGATTGAAAATTTGGATCAAATACCATACCTAATAATCCACGTTCATCTGGAGTAATGCTCACGCTAATCTTTTTACTTAAATCAAGAAATAATGATTTATTTTGCAAATTGTTAATTAGATAAATTTTTCCAGTCTGCTCAACAGCATACATTTGGTTTGTTACAGGTTCAAAAACAGCAAAAACGGGACGATTAAGATTTTCAGCTATTATGGCTGATTTTATATCATTGATTTCTTGTGTAAAAAGTATAGAAATAGAGAATAGAAAATAATATTTAAGAATTTTGTTCATCTAATAAGGAGCTTAATTTATTTTCATTAATAATCTTTATATTTAGCGCGTGAGCTTTATCGGCTTTGGAGCCTGCATTGTCTCCCATAACTAAAAAATTTGTTTTAGATGAAATAGCACTTGTTACTTTAGCGCCTTTTCTTTCTAACAACTCCTTTATCTGATTGCGTTTATAATTCTTAAAACTACCAGTAATCACAAATGTAACATCTTTTAATTCTTTAGAATTTTTAAAAACGGTTTTCTTAATTTTTACTCCACTATTTAGACAATTTTTTATAGTCTCTCTATTAGAGGGGCTATTAAAAAACTCTATAATTGATTGTGCAACAATTAAACCTACGCCATCAATTGCTTCAAGCTCTTCTAAGGAAGAAGTAGAAAGCTTTTTAATAGAAGACTCGCAATGTATATCTAATATTTTTGAAATATGTTGTCCAACGTTAGGTATACCCAAGGCAAATACAAACCTGGGAAAGGTGGTGTCTTTGGATTCATTAATAGCCTTAATTAGATTATTCACAGATTTTTCCTGAAATCGATCTAAAACAACTAAATCAGAATATGATAGATTAAATAAATCATCTATTTTTTGAATAAGATTGTTATGCATCAATTGTTCAACAATCTGAACTCCTAGACCGTCAATATTCATAGCATTTTTTGAACAAAAATGCTCTATTGATCCTTGTAGCTTTGCGTTACAAGCTAAATTTTCACACCTATATGCAGCTTCGCCTTCTATGCGACTAATTATTGATTGGCATGAAGGACAATTATGGCTTGCTATATTAAATTTGACGGTATTTTTAGGTCGTTTTTTTAATATAATTTTTGAAATTTTTGGTATAACATCACCTGATCTCTGTACAATCGCGTAATCATTAATTCTAATATCTTTTCTATCAATTTCATCCTGATTATGTAATGTGGCGCTGCTAATCATTGCTCCTGAAATTTCTACTTCTTTAATTTTTGCTACAGGAGTAATCACTCCTGTACGACCTACTTGAAGAATAATATCTAATATTTGTGTTTCTGCAGATTTAGATTTGAATTTTGCAGCAATTGCCCATCGTGGAGACCTGGCCCTTTCTCCTAAAGTAGATCTTAATGAATAGTTATCCACCTTTATGACAGACCCATCAATCTCATAAGGAATATGCTCTCTTTCACTTTCTAATGTTTTATGGTATTTAGTCATATCTTCAATGCTATTAATTTGTTTTGCTAAGGGGTTAACAGGCAATCCTATATATTTTAGATGTGATAACATAGCCCAATGACTATCCAGATTTATGTTATTACTATCTCCAATTTCATAACAGAATATTGATAACTTTCTTTGTGCGGTAATATGAGGGTCTAATTGTCTTACGCTCCCTGCGGCGGCATTTCTAGCATTGGCGAACAATTTCTCATCTAACTTAGATCTTGCTTCGTTTAATGCAATAAAATCAGATTTTAACATAAAAATTTCACCTCTAACTTCAATAAAGTCTGGGTGGTCTTTTTTATCGCCTCGCAATACCATAGGTACAGCATTAATTGTTTTGATATTATGAGTGATATCTTCGCCCGTATAACCATCTCCCCTAGTAAGGGCACGTATTAATTCCCCTTTTTCATAAATTAATGATACTCCCAATCCATCAATCTTTGGTTCTGCAACATAAGCTGTGTTATCTTGATCTAGCCACTTATTAATTCTTTGGTTAAAATCTTTAATTTCTTGTTCATTAATCGCATTAGATAATGAAAGCATTGGTGTTTCATGATTATAATTTTGGAAACCACTTTCTATTGGATGACCCACTCGCTGTGTAGGAGAAGAAGAATCTATAAATTGGGGGTACTCTTTCTCTAGCGATTCTAGCTCTCTAAATAACTTATCATACTCCGCATCGCTTAAATGTGGTTCATCTAATACATAATATGCATAATTATGCTCATTTATCTTTTCTGAAAGATAATTTATTTTTTCTTTAGCTTTTGATTCCATAATATTCCTAAAAATCCACCTATTAATAACACAAATAATAGCTGAATCCTAAATTTATTCATTCTAATTGAATTAGCATACATTTTGAATTCATCTGTTGCAATATCATCAAAATCTAGCGACCATGTTAAAATTCCATCTGAAAATGATCTTGCATTATTCTTTTGAATTAAACCTGGTAACTCAATATTAAATTGAAAATAATCATTCATGAGTGCTGTATTTTTTGTGAAATCCTCCTCATATGTATCTATAAATACTGTGATTTCTTTGAAAAATTTATTTGGTAATGTATTTGCAATAGGTTCCAGAGCATCTTTTAAAATCAGCGAAGAATCTTTGTTAAATTTTTCTAATAATTTTCTTTCTTTTGCATAATCAAAATATGTATCTATTTGATTATTAATCTTTTCTGAAAAAATAGTGTTTAAATCAACCGTCTTTTCATATTCTTTGAAGCTGTTTTTAATAATATACTCTTTAGCAGGTACTATCCAAGATAATGAATCTGCCTCTATATTTAAAAATTGCACAATTGACGGGTATTTATCATCAATATCTAGGCTATTAATTGTTGATCTAAAACTATATTGATCCCAAAAAAAATATTCGTTTTTTTCAATATCAATTTTATATATGAGGCTTCCATTATTAGTAAAACTTATGCTTCCATTAATTAATTCTTTACTAATCGTTTCTTTCTCCCAATTCAAACTATCCGGTCTTATTGAGCCATTTTCTTCATTTAATGCAGACATTGTGCTAGACCATTGTATTAAATTGCTACTTTGAGGATGTAAAAAATCGCTATTATTCAAATCAGTTTTATCGCCAATAGAATTATACTTGATAGAATATTCTCCGCTCGGGAAAACAGATATATGTATCAAGTTTTCAACACACGCCGTTAGTAGCATGCACGCTATCACTAAGAATGCTTTTTTCATTATTTATGAAATTACTGTGAAATCTTTAGATGTTTTGTTAAGCACAATACAGCTATCATCTGTAACAACAATGTCATCTTCAATACGTACGCCACCTATATCTTCAATATATATACCTGGTTCTACTGTCATTACATAATTAGACTTTAAAAAGTCTGTACTTACCTTGCTAAATCGAGGATCTTCGTGTATTTCAAGGCCTAAAGAATGCCCGAGCCCATGATCAAAATATTTACCATATCCCGCATTGCCAATATGATCTCTTGCTAACGAATCAATTTCTTTACAAGAAACTCCCGCTTTAATTCCTTCAATACTTTTTAACTGAGCTTGTAATACAATATCATAAATCTCTTTTTGTTTTTCTGAGTAGCCTTTTGTTGCTACTGTTCGGGTCATATCTGCATGATATCCAGCATATTTTGCGCCTGAATCAATTACCACCAATTCTCCTGCTTCAATTTTCTTATCAGTTGGTCTTTGATGAGGCATAGCTGAATGAGGTCCACTACCAACAATAGGTGAAAATGCATCTGCATCAGAATCTCCATATTTTCGGTAAAGAAAGGAGAGTTGATTGCCAATTTCCTGCTCTTCAACCCCAATTTTTATCATTGGAAACACTTCAGAAAATGCTCTATCCGTAATTTCTACAGCTGTTTTAATTGCCTCAATTTCTTTTTCATCTTTTTCCATAGCTAAAGCTTCTATACACCCAACAATATTCTCCCACTTTACATGGGATAATACCTTACTGATATTTGAAAACATTTGATGAGAAACATTGTTTCCGTCAAATCCAATTGTGAGTCCATTAGATAAAAAATTCTTCTTATTGATTACTTCTAAGTGTGGAATGCTGTCAATAGTAATATTGGCACCTCTTACTTCATTTTTGGACTGTACAACATATCGACCATCAGTAATAAACTCACATGTGTCGGGGCCTACCAACAAAGATCCGCTGGATCCAGTAAACCCACAAAGATATCTTATATGAACCATGTTCGTTACTAACATGCCATCTACACTTTTTTCTGCTAATACCGTGCGCAACTTATCTTGTCTTCTTGTAAAATATTCTTTGCTCATTTTTAATCCTTCTTTTATTTAAGCGTATTTAATAATTGTTCTGCTTCTGAAATCTGTTTTTTTGTTTTTGAATACTTAATAATAGTTTTCAAGCTTTTCTTTGCTTGTATTTTTTTACCTTGCTGTATCATTAACTTGATATATGAAATAGTAACCATGGTATCAGGTTTTGTATTATTTTTCTTTTTAGATTTTGCAGGCTTATAATCAATAGAAAGTTCTGGATTTAGTCTTTTCAGCTCCTTCACTACAACCTTTAAAAAAGAAGACTGTGACTTATTAAGTATTTCAAATAAAAGGAGGTAGGCAGCATAATGATTTTTATCGTGCTCAACTACTGATACAAGGTGTTTTTTTGCTTCTGTAAATTTTTTGCCATTAAAGGCTTTTTCACCTTTAAGATAAGTAGTATGAATATTAGAAATCATCTTCTATGTTCTTTAACCCACTCTTCAATATACTCTAAAGAAACTTTCACCGGAGTCCCAGGCCCAAATAGTTTTCCTACTCCTATTTTTGCTAGCTCCTTGCTATCTTCTTCTGGAATAATTCCTCCGCCCGTTACTAAAACATTTTTTAATTTAGCATCTTTGATTAATTCCATCAATTTTGTAAAAATGGTCATATGTGCCCCTGATAAAATAGATAAAGCAATAACATCTGCACCTTCCTGAATTGCTACCTTTACAATACTTTCAGGGGTTTGACGCAATCCAAGATAAATTACATCCATCCCTGCATCTCTATATGCAGCAGCAAGTACCTTGATGCCTCTGTCATGTCCATCAAGACCTGGTTTTGCCATTAAAATTCTAATTGGTGGAGTTAAGCTCATAATAGGTATAATTTAACTAATCCAGACGTTTGATTCCCCTAATAAATCTCTTAACATAATAAGAAAATGATTGCTACTAGATACCCTAATTTTCTTAGAAACAATTCTACGTGAAGATCCATCTGGATTTTTCATATGCACAACAAATAAACTATCTCCGGGGTTGTCTAGAGCATATTTATGCACTTCATCAATAGTCTCTTTTTTAATTTTTTTCCCAATTTTGATATTGATTTCTTTGAGCTTGAGCACTTTCTTTGCATGATTGATTGGAACCACCTCATCTACAATAATCTTTAAATCAGAAAAATCATTTTGTGAAGTAGAGGTACCTACCAAGAATACAATATTTCCATCGTTAATAATTTCTTTATATTTTTCAAAAGCATCATGAAAAATAATTGCCTCAACTTGGCCTCCTAAACAATCTAAATTAAAAAATGCCATGGGTTGATTTTTTTTATCATAATGTAGCTTGAAACTAGAAACTGCTCCTCCAATTCTAATTATGCTATTTTCTTTTAAATATTTTTTCTCAGTAAAATCATAATTACTTAACTCTTCTAGCGTATCAGCATATTTCAATAATGGGTTTCCTGATATGTAAAGACCTAAGACCTCTTTTTCTCTTTTCAATTTTTCTTGGTTACCCCAATCTTCTATATCTGGGAAATCAGGTTGTTTTACTAGGTCGTCATCGCTGGAAAATAAATCAATTTGATTTTTGTTTGATGCTTTATCTACTTGCTGTCCATAATTAATTGCAGCATCTACTGATTCAAATAATTGTGCTCTATTACTAGATATAGAATCAAATGCTCCAGCTAGTATCAAGCTTTCTAGAACTTTTTTATTTACGAGACGTTGATCTACTTTCGTTACAAAATCAAATATAGAAGTAAATGGTCCGTATTCTTTTCGAACGTTAATACATTGTTCTAGTGCTTTTATTCCTACATTTTTAATCGCATTTAAACCAAAAGAAATCTCCGTATCATTTAATGGTATAAAATTAATATCTGACTTATTGATATCTGGCGCATTGACTGTAATGTCTAGTTTTCGACACTCGTTGATTAAAACTACCACTCGATTAGTATTGGTCATCTCGCTAGTCAAGTTAGCCGCCATAAATTCTGCGGTATAGTGAGTTTTAAGCCAACCAGTTTGATATGCAATATAAGAATATGCCACAGAATGACTTTTATTAAATCCGTATTGTGCAAACTTGTCAATTAATTCAAAAATTTGTTCTGCTTTTGTTTTTGTTAAGCCATTCTTTACTGCTCCATCAACAAACTTGTCTGACATTTTATCCATCAAAGATCGAATTTTTTTACCAATAGCTCTTCTCATTTCATCCGCTTCTGATAATGTAAAACCAGCAATGATATTTGCAATTTGCATTACTTGCTCTTGATATACTATAATGCCGTGCGTTTCTTTGAGCGCTTCTTCAAGAAGGGGGTGGACATATTCTACTTTTTCTTCTCCATGCGACCTTTTAATATAACGATCTATATTTTGCATAGGACCAGGCCTATAAAGTGCATTCATAGCAATTAGTCCCTCAATACCTGTTGGCTTTAATTTTTTAAGAAAGTCTCTCATCCCAGCAGACTCGAACTGAAACACCCCAACAGTTAACCCTTTAGCAAACAGGCTGTATACTTCAGCGTCATCCATTGGTATGGTATCAATATTAATATCTTCGCCTAGTCTTTCTTTGATGATATCTAAGGTTTTGTCAATAACGGTTAAATTTCTTAAGCCAAGAAAGTCCATTTTTAATAGACCCACTGACTCTAATTCTTTCATATCATATTGAGTAGTAACATCGCCTTGTGAAGATTTATACAATGGTACAAAATCTGTTAAATCGCCTGGGGCTACTACTACTCCCGCAGCATGAATTGATGCATGTCTTGTCATTCCCTCTAACACTTTAGCATTATCTAATAAATCTTTATATGAGGTTTGCGATGCTGTGCGCAATTCCGAGCTCTGTTTTAGTGCTTTATCTAATGTAATATTAGGTCCTTCGGGTATCATCTTTGCAATTTTATCTACCTCTGAATAAGGATAGCTCATAACGCGACCTACGTCTCTAATAACCCCACGTGCATTCATTTTACCGAATGTAATAATTTGAGTAACAGAATCGTCTCCATATATGCTTTTAATATAATCGATAACTTGACCTCGACGCTCAACACAAAAGTCAATATCAATATCTGGTAAACTAATTCTATCAGGATTTAAAAAACGTTCAAAAATCAAATCATGTTTTAACGGATCAATATTGGTAATGTCTAAACAGTACGAAACAAGGCTGCCGGGAGCAGAACCTCTTCCTGGGCCTACTGGAATTTTGTTCTTCTTTGCATATTGAACAAAATCTGCTGTAATTAAGAAGTAGCTTGCAAAACCCATCTTTTTAATCACAGATAACTCATAGTCTAGTCTAGTCTGCATTTCCTCGGTATGGTCATCAAATTTTTGCTCCATACCTTTTTTACACAAAACCTCTAAATATCCATCGATATCTTTAGATTCTGATTCATTGGGAATTTGATACCATGGGAGATGGTAGTCATCCATTGGGATTTCCAAATCAATGCTATCTGTAATTGCTCTCGTATTCTCTAGGGCTTCAGGAAATTCTTTAAACAAAGAGAACATTTCATCTTGTGATTTAAAATAAAATTCGCTCCCATCATATTTTAATCTTTTAGTATCGCTTAATTGTTTACCTGTACCAATACATATGTGTACATCGTGTGCAACGTGGTGTTCTTTTCTTGCATAGTGTGCATCATTTGTTGCAATAAGCGGTAGCCCCATATCCTTTGCTAGCTTTGATGCTAATCTTATATTTTGTATTTCTTCAGGAATCCCATGATTCTGTAATTCTATATAATAACGCCCAGGGAAAATGCTAGAGTATTCTTCAGCAACTGCTTTTCCTCTTTCATAACCGCTATATAGAAGAGCTTCTGGCAAACTTCCTTTTAAACAAGCGGAAGTACATATAATGCCTTCATTATATTTTTTTAAAATCTCTAAGTCTACTCTTGGTTTATAGTAAAATCCTTCCAGATAGCCGTGAGTTACAATTTTCATTAAGTTTTTATAGCCCTGTAAGTTCTGTGCAATTAAAACAAGGTGATTATAATTCCCCATACCACGAGATTTATCTTTTGTTAACCTACTTCCTTTGGCTACATAAACCTCACAACCAATAATAGGTTTAATATTGTTCTTTTTTGCCTGCTTATAAAATGAAATGGCACCAAATAAATTGCCATGCTCGGTAAGTGCTACTGAATCCATACTGAGGTCGTTCATCGTTTCTAGTATAGAATTAACATTCTGTGCACCGTCTAATAGACTATGATCTGAATGGTTGTGTAGGTGTATAAATTCGCTTTTCATAATTATTTAAGGTATAACTTTACTACTCTTTTATTTCCTTCTAAATCTTTAAAAAATATACTCTCAATATTGTTATTATTATTAATCATATCAATGATTTGATGGGTAATTTGAGAATTAGGTATCTCAAAATATATACAGCCACCTATTTCTAATAATTCAGATATGTTGTTTATAAAATACTTATAAAATTTTAATCCATCTTCTTTATCAGAAAGCGCTTCTAACGGATCATGATTTTTTACTGAATAATCTAGTTTGTTAAGTTCGTTTATCCCGATGTATGGAGGATTACTAACTATAATATCAAATTTTTTATCATGCATTTGGAAGATATCTTGTTTCAAAATTTGAATATTAGATATTTTTAGTTTTTTTGCATTCTCATTAGCTGTTTTTACTGCTTTATCTGAAATATCTATAGCAGTAACATCAAAATTGTTATATAGACTAGCAATCGTGATACCTATACACCCGCTACCGCACCCTATGTCTAACAATGTTTTTTTTGCATTATCTTGAAAGTCCTTCTGAACGCAATCAACAATTAATTCCGTTTCTGGTCTTGGTATAAAAACCCCTGGTGGCGTCAAAAATTCATCATTGTAAAAAGAAGCTTTACCAATGACATGTTGCACGGGAACATCTCTAGCCAATAGTGAAAATGATTTTTCTAATTGTTCTATTTGATTTTCAGATATAGAGTAATTATTTGTATATAATTCAGCTTTTTTTATTCCTAATACAGCATCAACGATCATCTCTGATTTCTGCTTATATTCATTGATGCTATGATTTTTTAAGTCTTTTAATTGTTTATTAAAAAAATCAACCAATGAATAAGAAGATTGCATATTATTTAATCTTAGAGTTGTCCTCTGCAAGTTTCAATTGTTCTATGATATGATCTAACTCTCCTTCAAGAGTTGCTTGCAGTTTATGTGTAGTATAGTTGATCCTGTGGTCAGTGATACGCCCCTGTGGGAAATTATATGTTCTGATTTTTGCTGAACGATCTCCTGTAGAGACTAAGCTTTTTCGCATTTCATCTCTATCTTTGTTCAGTTTTTCTTGCTCCAAAGCAAACAATCTTGCTCTTAGCACTTTTAGCGCTGAAGCTTTATTCTTATGTTGTGAACTTTCATCTTGGCAGGTCACAACCAATCCTGTAGGTATATGTGTAAGTCTAATAGCAGATTCAGTTTTATTGACGTGTTGGCCTCCAGCACCGCTTGCACGATAAGTATCAATCTTAATATCAGTGGCTTCATTAATATCGACCTCTGCTTGTTCTGCTTCTGGCAATACTGCTACTGTTGCAGCCGACGTATGTACGCGCCCGCCTGATTCTGTTTTTGGAATTCTTTGTACGCGATGTACTCCTCCTTCATATTTATAAATACCATAAGCTTTATGGCCTTCTACGCTAAAAATAACAGATTTTAATCCTCCGACACCCGTTTCATGTATGTCCATAATATTAACAGATAAATTATTCTTTTCTGCATACCTAGAATACATCCTAAATAGATCGGCTCCAAATAAAGCAGCTTCATCCCCTCCTGTACCAGCTCTTATTTCAATAATAGCGCTTTTATTGTCATTTGGATCATCTGTAATTAATATTTTAATTAAGGCTTCCTCAAGATTTGCTATTTTATTTTGTAGGGAAGCTTTTTCTTCTTTAATCAGATCTTCATAACCTTCTTCGCTTTCCATTGTTTCTAGTTCTTTACTCTCATCTATGAGAGCAACAAATTGGATGCTTAAATCATATACTTCTTGGATGGTACTTTTCTTTTTTGAGAGACTGGCAAGTTTTTCTTGGTCTAAAACATTAGAAGGATCAATCATCTCTTCCATAATATTGTCATATTCTACAATAGTACTCTGTGCTTTAGATAAGATGTCCATAGATTATAAAAATTTATTAATAAAAAATGCTTAAGAAGCTTTTTTATTGTACTTACGATTGAATTTTTCAATTCTACCAGCAGTATCCACTAGTGTGCGTTGTCCTGTATAATATGGATGTGATTGGTCAGAAATATCCAATTTAAACAATGGATACTCTTTGCCATCCTCCCACTTAACAGTTTTATCTGTTTGGACAGTAGATCGTGTCAAAAAAGAGTAGTTACATGAACTATCTTCGAAGACAACAAGTCTATATTCTTCTGAGTGTGTATCTTTTTTCATTTTAATTCTTTTAAACTTTTTTCTATTCTTTTAATTCCACTTTTAATGATTTCACTACTTGTGGCAAATGAAAGCCTTAAATATCCCTTTGCTCCGAAACCATCTCCTGCAACTGTTACAACATTTGCAGTGTCGAGAATATAATCAGAAAGGTCGAAAGTGTCTCGTAAAATTTTACCATCTTTTGTTTCCTTATTTAGGTACGATGAAAAGTCTGGAAACATATAAAACGCACCACCGGGCATATCACAATGGACTCCTTCTAAGCCATTAAGAGCATCAAACATTACCTGCCGCCTTTCTTTAAATTTCTTCTTCATCTCTAATATAGGCCCTTGATCTCCCAAAAGAGCAGCAACAGATGCCTTCTGTCCAATTGCGTTAGGGCAAGAGGTAGTTTGGCCTTGAATTTTAGACATTGCCTTGACAATCGTTGGGTCTCCAGTAGTATATCCAATACGCCATCCGGTCATAGCATATGTTTTTGACATACTTCTAATAGTTAACAATTCAGCGCCTACTTCGTTAAGATTGTCTATAGCAGTAAACTTCCTATCATATACTAATTCCTCATATGTTTCATCAGAAATAACAGCCCAGTTGTTTGCCTTGCTAATTTCTAAGATTTTGATAATAGCTTCATCTGACCATACTCCTCCGGTAGGATTGCTGGGGGAATTAATAATAACTCCTTTAATTGATGAATCAATTTTTTTATTTAAATCATCAAAATCAGGTTCAAATTGTTGTTTGGGTAGAGTCTCTACTAATAAAGGTTCTGCGCCCGACAGTCGCACAAATTCTGGGAAAGAAACCCAATATGGTGAAAAAACAATTACTTTATCTCCATCTTGGAATAGTGCCTGACAAGCAACAGACAGTGATTGCTTACCGCCATTTGAAACAATTATTTGGTTGGTTTCATATAAAATGCCTGTCATATTGTTTATTTTTGTTTGAATAGCCTCTTTCAACTCTAACATCCCAGATCCGGGGGTATACTTAGTATAGCCATCTTCTATTGCATTTTGTCCTGCTTTTATGATATGTGATGGAGTATTAAAGTCGGGCTCTCCAACGCCAAAATTAATCACATCTATGCCTTTTTCTCGTAATGCTGCAGCCCTTGCAGTCATTTGTAAGGTAAAAGATGGTTTGATCTTATCAACTAATTTTGATAATGATATGGGCATGTTTTACTGGCTCATTAAATCAAGAAACTCTTGATTGGTTTTAGTTCTTCGCATTCTTTCTAATAAGAATTGCATTGATTGTTCTGTGCTCATTTCGCCTAACATTTTTCTTAGAATCCACATTCTGGATAAATGTTGATCAGACAATAACAGTTCTTCTTTTCTTGTTCCAGATTTAATGACATTAAAAGCAGGATAAATACGTCTATCGCTTAATTCACGATCTAAAACAAGCTCCATGTTACCGGTGCCTTTGAATTCTTCAAAAATGACGCCATCCATTTTACTGCCCGTATCAATTAGTGCAGTTGCAATAATAGTTAAACTACCGCCTTCTTCTGTATTACGAGCTGCTCCAAAAAATTTCTTTGGTTTTCTTAGGGCGTTAGAATCAACTCCACCTGAAAGAATCTTTCCACTGTGAGGGATAACTGCGTTATGCGCTCTACCTAAACGTGTAATGCTATCAAGTAAAATAACAACATCTTTACCGCACTCTACTAAGCGCTGTGCTTTGTAAAGCGCCATATCTGAAACCTGAACATGTCTTTCTGGCCCTTCGTCAAATGTAGAAGCAATCACTTCTGCATCAACGCTTCGCTTCATATCTGTTACCTCTTCAGGGCGCTCATCAATTAATAGTATCAATAGAACTGTATCGGGATGATTTCTTCTAATTGCATTAGCAATTTTAGAAATTAATATAGTCTTACCTGTTTTAGGTTGTGCAACTATCAATCCTCTTTGTCCTTTACCAATAGGTGACACTAAATCCATAATTCGCATTGACATATCGCTTGTATTGGATAGATTAAATTTTTCGTTAGGGTGTAGTGGTGTATACTTATCAAATGATCTCTGATTGCGTATTTCTTCTGGATCTACTCCATTGACTTGGCTGAGCTTCAACAGTGCGTGAAATCTCTCTTTAGATTTTGGAGCTCGAGTACTTCCTTCTACAAAATGCCCTGTTTTTAACTTAAATCGTTTAATTTGTGATGGACTAACATAAATATCTTCTGGTCCAGGTAAATAATTATCATTTACGCTTCTTAAAAATCCATACCCATCTGGTAAAATCTCTAACACTCCTGCAGCCATTTTTTCGCTCGCTTGATTATGATTAGAGTCTTGCTTTGAAGGTTCTTTTTTGGGTATTGGCGCCTCTTCTTTTTCTTCCTTTGGCGCAGCGCTAACCATAGCCTTCATTAGCTCGTCCTTTGACATAGAAGAAATCTTCTCTATGCCCATTGTTTTTGCAATTTCTTTTAAATCGCTTAATTTTTTTTCTTTTAAATCGTTTAATTTCATTAGTTCCTCTGTTAATTGTGAAATGTACTTCTAGGGGGAAAACACCTTGAACTGCAAATTACATTATATCATGCCATTGTCAAAGAAAAAATCAAAAAAATTATATACATCTTTTGCAATATAATGGCTACCAAAAACAACCTTTCCGCCCGCATAGTTCATTTTATCTATAGCGTCAAGAGCGTCATTTAAATTTTCCATAAATTCAAATTTTTCTAGCAGCGGGTTCTCTTGTATTTCTTTCTTATTTAGAATATCTTTAGAAGAAATAGTAGAAATAATGATCTTATCAAAAGATTGATCAAAAATTTCTATTATTTTTGGGTTAATCTTGTCTTTTTTTAATACTACAACACCTATTGGTTTTTTATTATAGATTTGGCGCAAATCTTCTACCAACATTCCTATCCCGTTTCTATTGTGTGCTACATCATAAAAAAAATCTTCTTTCATTAGCTGCATTCTACCCGGCCAAGACCAGCGGTCTAAACCCCTCTGGATAGCTTCATATGTAATCACGGGAGAAAAATCTTCACATGCCTTAATCGCTAAAACAGCATTTTGTGCTTGATATGAACCTCCCTGTGGTAAGGAAAATTTTTTATTTTTATAATCAAAAGAGGTTGATTGTGGTGAATGGTCATTAATTATAATATCTTTTTTTTGAATAAAAGATACTTGAACGTTTTTAGCGCTAGCGTGTTCTTGAATGACATTCAAAACGCGCTTATCTGAATTAATAGTAATAGATGGTGTGTTATCTTTAAAAATTCCACACTTTTCTGCTGCGATCTCTTCAATAGAGTTTCCTAGAATATGTGTATGGTCATAATGTATTTCAGTAATAATGGTCTGAACAGGAGATAGAACATTCGTAGAGTCAAGCCTACCACCAAGGCCTGTTTCAACAATAGCAATATCTACATTTTTTTGCGAAAAATAATCAAAGGCGAGGGCGGTGGTTGCTTCAAAAAATGTGATGGAACTATCAAGCAAGGTTTGTTTATATTTTTCAATAAATTCTATAATCGCTATATCAGATATTGGCTTTCCGTTTATTCTAATTCTTTCATTGAATTTTATTAAATGGGGCGATGTATACAGACCAACTTTGTAGCCGTTTTCTTGTAAAATTTTTGAAATAATTGATGACGTAGAGCCCTTCCCATTGGTCCCAGCTAAATGGATAGTTTGAATTTTATGATGTGGGTTACCACAGGTTTCTAAAAAACTTTCTATGTTTTCTAGTCCAAGTTTAATTCCGCGATTATGTAGGCTATATAAAAACTCTAAAACTGGATCAATCATATTAATTGGTATCTAGGGTATTTTGATACTTTTCTATTGCCCTATAAATTGAGGTTGCCAAAGCATCTTTATACTGTGAGCTTCTTAATTTTTTTTCTTCTGAGGGGTTAGATATATATCCCAATTCAATCAAAACATTGGGCATAGATGTGTATGCTAACACATAGAACCCAGCTTGTTTTACGCCTCTATCTCTACTTTGAAGCCTTTTATTCATTTCTTCTTGAACTAATGCAGCAAATCTTTCACTCCCATTAGCAAAAGATGTTTGAAAAAGGCTTGCCTTAATTAGGGCTTCATCTGTCAATTTTTCAACATCGCTTCCTTCCAGCGCAAGCACTGCATTTTCTCTAGCAGCAGTCCTAACTGCCGCTTCATTCTTGTTAAGACCAATCAAATAAGTTTCAAATCCATGCGCTCGCTGATCTTCTGCAGAATTAGCATGAATGCTTATAAATAATTTCCCATTTTGTGCGTTGGCAAGCTTTGATCTCTCCCTTAGCCCGATGAAAGTGTCTTCGTCTCTAGTTAAAATGGTCTTGATTTTCATATTTCTTTCAATTTTCTTTGCTAAGCGCTTTGCAACATCAAGAGTGATGTCTTTTTCTTTGGTCCCCCTATAGCCAATTGCACCAGGGTCTTTCCCGCCATGTCCAGGATCAATAATAATGGTATCCAATTTCTGTTTAATTTTTTCTTTTTTTAAATCAACATTCATGCTTGTTGGTTCTGGTAGTTTTTTGCTTATTGAATTAAGAGATATGGACATTTTACTATAATCAACAGAATATTTATCTGCGCCATGAAGTAAGAGAATATTAAAAAAATCATCGATTGGAGCATAGTATTGGTCATTATTTTTAAATAATTTGCTTTTCATTTGATATGTTTTATCATCAATAACAATAAATGAAATGTTATTTGATAGTTTGATTTTTAACCCCTGCACATATATAACAATTTTTTCTGTTTTGTTATTTACAAACGACCCATTACCAACAATTTCTCCGATATCATTTAACGAAATATAGTATTGATTCTTTTTGATAATATCTGCTTTGCCAAGTAAGGTATTGTTTGCTCCTAAGATGGTAATCGTTTGTTGACTGTTTGCTAAAGCAATAGATAGCAATAGAACGATAGAAATAACGGGGCGTAAGAAAGTTAATAATTTCATAGTATAAAATTATTATAAATATAACGTAAAAGGGCTCAATTTTTGAGCCCTTTTTATTTTAAGTCAATGTAGAGTTTATTTAAGAAATTATTTTTTCATCCACATTGCAACAACCATTACAGCAACTAACCCAGCAACACCACCGTCGCCGATTGCAGCTACTGCACTACCGATACCTGCGATCACGCCAAAAACGTCATCATATAAAATACCAATAATAGTACCAGCAACAAGCACGTTGATAGCTAAACCTGTTAGCGTGCTTAATGTGTCATTAATCAATTTAAATGCATTGTTCATTCTGTTTGTCCTCCAAACTTTTGTATTATAAGAGCCCCATACCAGTGTATGGAGCTCTTATTTTTTGTTAGTTTATACGATCTATCTTATAACCATGACAAAAAGACTACTAATACTAGTAATCCTGTAACGCCACCGTTTAGAAAAGTATCAACTAAATTCATAATTCCGCCAAGTGGGTCCATTCCTGTTGGCCATAGTATATTTGCAAACACAAAAAATATGACTGCAGCTTTTACTACACCTGTTAAACCACTTAACGCACTTGTAACCATTGAATCCCATGAAGCCATGTTATTCCTCCTTGATTAGTTATTAACTAGTTAAAAAAAGGCATCGATCCACACTAATTAAGTGGATTTCCGCCCCCATCATTAATCATGTCAATATGATTAAATTTTTTAAAAAAGTTGTATTTATTCATCTTTTTCATAATTATAGTCGCTTTTTGCCGATGAATCAAGATTTTTATTAAGTATGTTAAAAAATGTTATTTAGCTAAAAAAGGCCAGATTCATTAGAATTAGCATTGAAATAAGTGCTATCAATCTTTAATATGTTTTATACAAAACAATAATAATTAAATTGAAATATGAATACTGATAAATACCCAATTATAGAGAAAATACATGCGCGACAAATCCTAGATTCTAGGGGTTTCCCGACCATAGAAGTAGAAATATGCGCTAGTGGTGTTATTGGAAGGGCTGCTGTTCCATCTGGAGCTTCTACAGGAGAGTTTGAAGCATTAGAATTGCGAGATATGGAGAAAAACAGATTTCATGGCAAAGAAGTTTCTATCGCAATTAACAATGTAGTTAATGTTTTTCAACCACAATTAATTAACAAAAGATCTGATAATCAAGAGGCAATAGATGCCTTATTAATAGAAATTGATGGCACAGAAAATAAAAGCAAGTATGGTGCAAATGCGATGCTTGGCATATCTATGGCGTGCGCTGTAGTATCAGCAAATTTTTATAATCAACCCCTTTATATATATCTCAATAAAGATAGCAATACAATGCCAATTCCAATGATTAATGTGCTTAATGGTGGAATGCATGCTAACAGGGGATCTGATATACAAGAGATTATGTTATTCCCTTGTGGGGCCGTATCGTTTTCAGAATCAATACGTATGGGCTCAGAAATATTTCATACTCTTAAAAAAGAGCTAAACAATTTAGGATTATCAACAACCGTGGGGGATGAAGGCGGGTTTGCTCCAAGCCTTACATCAAACGAGCATGCTATAGAGTTGTTATTAGATGCAATTGAGAAGTCTGGGTATAGTTCCGGCAAGGATGTGTTCTTAGCGCTAGACGTAGCAGCATCAAGTTTTTATAAAAATAATCAATATCATCTCAAAATTGATAATCAGAGATTAGATACTAGCGGTATGGTCCATTTCTACGAAAAACTAATAAAACAATACCCTATCGTTTCTATTGAAGATGGGTTAGATGAAAACGACTGGGAAGGCTGGTCAGAAATGAATGGTTTGTTAGGGGAGAAAATTCAAATTGTGGGTGATGACCTAACAGTGACTAGCCCAAAAAGATTACAAAAAGCACTTGATGAAAATGCAATTAACAGTATTTTAATCAAACTCAACCAAATTGGTACTGTCTCAGAAACAATTCAAGCAATTGATATTGCAAAAAATAATGGTTGTGATTTTGTTATATCTCATAGGTCTGGAGAAACAGAAGACACCTTTATTTCTGATCTATCAGTTGCAATGGGTGGGGGACAAATTAAAACCGGTTCGGTGTGTCGATCAGACAGAACAAGCAAATATAACCAACTATTAAGGATCGAAGAAAGCTTGCAAAGTCCAAAATTTGGTAAAACCTTATCTTTTATTAAATAGCGATGAAAATTAAATACCCCTCTTTAACTAATTTTTTATTCTTGTCTCTATCTTTGGGCTGTATTCTGTTGCTTTTGTTTAGTGATAGGGGGTTTATTTCTCTTTGGAAGCTGAAAAAAGAAAAGCTAGAGATTCAACAAGAAATTAACTCATTGAGACAACAAATTGTCTCACTTGAAAAAGAAGCTGAAAAGCTCAAGTTTGATGAAAAATATGTTGAAACAATTGCCAGAGAAAAGTTCATGATGGTAGAGCCTGGAGAGAAGGTCTTTAAAGTTGAATAACTAAGAGGCTTTGAATATTTCTTTTGCCACATTAAATGATTTAATGTCTGGCAAATGATATCTTATTAAATCAGAAATACAGTTTGCCATAATTTTTTTATTGTATCCAAAATCTATGTTCATTTTTTTTGTATCAATAAAATCAGATGAATAAATCTTTTTTAAATGGTCGGGCAAATCAGGTTCCTTTTGCACATATTTCTTAATAATTGGGTGTTCGTCTGCATCAATAATGCTATACCCTGTGTTTTTTAAAAAATGTATAAGAAAAAAGTAGAAAGCATCATTGTGCCCGCTATCTGCCACATTAAAATATTCTAATACACTTCTAATTAAATAATATGTATTCTGATCAGATGTAGTCTCATCAAACCCTTTGTCAATCATCTCAATCATAGACAAACAAAGAATTGTTTTTCTAAGATCGCCACCAATATTGTCCCAACGATTTAAAATCTTAGAATCATATATTGGTTGTAGTTGTCTTTTTTTGTTATGTGTATAGCTTACTTTTACTTCGTTCATTTGTTGATATATTGCTTTTAAGGGGGATTTTTGTCGCATTGCTGCCTTAATTACATAAGAACACTTACCTCTTTCGAGAGTAAACAGCCTAACAATAATACTAGATTCTTTGAAAAGGGTAGTTTTTAATACAATGCCCGGGGTAGAAATTTTCATTTTGGAGATTCTATTTTACCCCAACCTTTATGAGTAAGGCTACCAAAATAAAGCTCATCGCCATACTGTTTAACGCTTGTTATGGGCGAATAAGCATCATTTCCACCATATTGAAGGTTGTGTAAAATATTTCCATTTTTATCAATTCCTAAAGCAAATGCATAAGGTTCTGGTTGAGGTTGTAAAAACTCTGGCAACCTCAAGGCTAGCTTTCTAAGAAAAGGTTTATCTGATGTTTGATCAATAAAGTCATTTCTTACGGTAAAAAGCGCCACCCAATAGATCCCCTTTCCATTTGAAGAAATATTGTCTGGAAAACCAGGTAAGTTTTCAATAACAATTTCTGATGTGCCAGCTTTTTCTCCTTTAAGCCAATATTTTTGTATTCGATACATAAATGTTTCATTAAACAAAACAAAAGAATCGTCAGGGCTTATAGCAACCCCATTCGCAAAATATAAATTATCAAGTAACGTAGTCGTAAGCTCAGTTTCAGGATCATAAACTAACAACCTTCCATTTGGAGTATGTTCCATTACTTCGATTCTATCTTCTCCATATCCAAATTGGTCAGAAGCATCAGAAAAGTAAATTTTTCCATCGGTTGCAATATCTAAGTCGTCTGCAAAGCGGAGTGGGATGCCATCTGAATCAGATTTTGTTGAAAGGGTGGTAGCCACGCCTTTTTGATTGATAGATATCAAGCCTTGAATTGCATCTGCAACAATTAGATTGTTGTTAGCATCAAACATCATTCCAAGCGGGCGGCCATTAGTATTATAGAACTCACCAACAGAGCTCATAATAAGCCCATCATGATATCCTACATACAGATTGCCATCATGAATTGCGATGTCTTCTGGTCCGAAGTGTCCATCATTTTCCCAAAACACCTCTATATTTTTCAAATAATCATTTTTCGCATATATGCCTGTCATTGATGGAGGTTTAGGAGAGTCCCAGGCGACTGGACTAATAGGAACTGGCCACAACAAAAGATATAATAAACAAACTAATAAAGAATAAGATAGTAGGTTTTTCATGACAATTAATATGCTTTTGCAAAAATCACAAGGTGTTTGGCTGGTTTGCCAGAAACAATACACTTAGCTTTTGTGTCATCTGTGTCTTCTAAAATACATCGAATGGTAGCTTTGGTATCATCTTTTACTTTCATTTCTGACTCTTCTGAGCCATCCCAGTAAGCCTTAATAAAACAATTTTCTTTTGATAATCTCTCTTCTAGGTCTTTGTAGCTATCAAGCTCTATCGTGTTTTCTTTTAGAAAAGAGGCTGCAGAATTATACATACTATTTTGGATGTCATCTAACATTTGCACAATAGCGCTTGTATCATTTTTTGAAATAGAAATTTTTTCACCTGTATCTCGTCTACATAGCGTTAATTTTTGATCTTTGTATTCTTGTAAGCCAATTTCAATTCTAATTGGTGCTCCTCTTAGCTCCCAAAAATTGAATTTAAAACCTGGGGAACTTTCTGAGCTGTCTATCTTGCATCGAATCTTATTTTCAGCTAAATCATTAGCCACACCATCAACAAAGCTGTTGAATTCTTTTTCATTTTCATTTTTTGGGTTGATAGGAACCACTACCACTTGATGTGGGGCAACTTTAGGTGGGATTTTTATACCCTTGTCGTCTCCATGAACCATAATTAAAGCTCCAATCATGCGCGTACTCACGCCCCAGCTAGTTGCAAAAACCGGCTGTTCTTTGTTGTCTTTGCTTTGAAACTTTACATCAAATGCATTGCCAAAATTTGTGCCTAAATAATGAGAGGTTCCTGCTTGTAGTGCTTTTTTATCTCTCATCATTGTTTCAATAGAATATGTTTCATCTGCCCCGGCAAATCTTTCCATATTAGATTTTCTTCCAACCAAAGTTGGGATTGCAAGATAGTCTTCAAAAAGAGATTTATACATATCAACAATCATTAGGGTTTCTTTCATTGCTTCATCTTTAGTTGCATGTGCAGTATGGCCTTCTTGCCATAAAAATTCTGAAGTCCTTAAAAATAGTCTTGTGCGCATTTCCCAGCGCACTACATTAGCCCACTGATTAATCTTCACCGGCAAATCTCTATAGGATGTCACCCACTTTTTAAACATATGCCAAATAATTGTTTCAGAAGTAGGGCGTACAATAATTTCTTCTTCTAATTTTGAACCAGGATCAACGGTTAGCGTCCCATCTTCAGAAACAAGCTTTGAGTGTGTTACTACAGCACATTCTTTTGCAAAACCCTCAACATGTTTTGCTTCTTTTTCAAGGAAGCTTTTTGGAATAAATAGCGGAAAATACGCATTATCATGGCCGCTCTCTTCAATCATTCCGTTTAAAACATTTTTTACATTTGTCCAAAGAGAATATCCATAAGGCTTTATGACCATCGTTCCTTTTACAGGGCCATAATCTGCTAAGTCTGCCTCTAAAATGACGTCAGTATACCATTTTGAGAAATTATCTGATTGTTTAGTTATTTTAGCCATTTACTTAATCTTTAATTTGTTATAAAGTAGAGTTAATTTATACAAAATCCAATACAATGAAAAAAGCAATATTTTCCACTGAAATTTCCCTATTAAGAAGAACCATACAAAGACTCTTAAGGCGAAAAGCGAATGCAAATTTAACAAAAATTTTGCGCAAGACACATCCCGCAGATGTAGCGCTTCTTATGAGAGGGTTTGGAGGCTCTGATCAAAAAAATATTTTTAATTTATGCCCAACCTTTAACCATAAAGCAAAGGTGCTAGAAGAGCTAGATGAGGCATTAATTGAAAGTGTTCTTATGGATGAAAGCTCTACTAATATTTCTAAGATGTTTATTTATCTAGACACAAATGACCAGGCTGCAATTATTAGTATGTTCCCAGAAGAAAAACAAAAAGAAATATTAGAAAAAATTGAGGTGGAAGATCTAGAGGACGTAGAAGAAATTATGTCATATCCAGACGACAGTGCTGGTAGTATTATGACAAAAGAAACTTTCACGCTAAACCAAAACACTACTATAAAAGAAAGCATCAAAAAGCTCCAGGCTGTTCCAGAAAATGATAAAATTTTCTATGTTTATGTTTTAGATAACAAAGAAAAACTGGTTGGTGTTGTGTCTTTAAGAAATTTAGTAACATCAAAAAATACTAAAAAATTAAAAGAGATTATGATTAAAGATATTCATGCTGCTACTTCAGAAACCGATCAAGAAGAGGTGGCAAAAACGGTAGCACAATATAACTATTTGGCTCTGCCGGTGGTAAACCGACAAAATAAGTTTTTAGGTGTTGTTACTATAGATGATGTGGTAGATATTGTCAGAGAAGAGGCGTCAGAAGACTTTTTACAAATGGCTGGTGTTGGTAAAGACAGAGAAATTTTGCTTAAGTCTCCTATAGAAAATGCACAATCAAGGGCGCCTTGGATTTTTGCCAGCTTAATTGGTGGAATCTGTGCAGCAGCAATTATAGGATACTTTGATCACCTGATTAAAGAGATGATCGTTTTAGCTGCTTTTATACCTGTTATTATTGGTATTGGGGGCAATATTGGCACACAATCTTCAACTATTATAGTGCGTGGACTAGCAACGGGAAGAGTAGACGTTGGGAACACTTCTTCTTTGGTAA
>Ga0208764_10000237_pt1 | contig 33641 bp, 36 predicted proteins | sample ETNtaG_18_FD_185762 | JGI IMG/M metagenome (GOLD analysis project Ga0208764, IMG submission 185762) | Marine microbial and viral communities from oxygen minimum zone, Eastern Pacific Ocean - ETNP201302SV91 (SPAdes) (version 2) | ecosystem: Environmental > Aquatic > Marine > Oceanic ... | reverse complement strand
GTCTTTATCCAGCAAATCCTGAGGAAGCTTTTTATCTTTCAGTTGAAGCATTTGATCTTGCCGAAAAACTCCAAACCCCAGTTTTTGTATTAAGCGATCTTGATATAGGTATGAATGATTGGATGATCAAAGACCTTGAATGGGATGACAAATTTAAACCGGATCGAGGTAAAGTGCTTTCATCTGAACAGTTAGAAGAGATGGAAAATTATTATCGCTATCTGGATGTGGACGGAGACGGGGTTCCTTATCGAACCATACCTGGCACTAGCCCCAAAGGTTCATACTTTACAAGAGGATCTGGGCATAATAGGTTTGGGGGCTATACCGAGGATGCCTCCGAATATCAAGATGTTGTCGATCGTTTATTGGTTAAATGGGAAACAGCAAAAACCCTTGTACCTAAGCCTGCAGTTTCCTTTTCTAAAAATAATGATATTGGCATTATTAGCATTGGTAGTTGTGATGATGCAATTCGTGAAGCTAGAGATATTATGAAAAAGCAAGGTCAAACAATGAACTATCTCAGAGTTAAAGCTTTTCCATTTACCAAAGAGGTTCAAAAATTTTTAGACGCTCATGAAACAATATTTGTTATTGAACAGAATCGTGATGGACAGCTAGAAAAATTATTAATCTCTGAAACTAAAGTTGAGGCCAAAAAAATTAAATCTATCAGGCTTTATAATGGGATACCGATTTTTCCAAAAGATGTGGTGGAAAAAATTCAGTCAGTACTCAAATCAGGAAACGCAGCATGAGCTATATAAAGAAGCCAAAAATAATAAGAGATAACGATCCTAGGAATAAACTTGGAATGACTTTTGATGATTACGAGGGTGTCATGTCAACGCTTTGTGCCGGTTGTGGGCATGATTCTATTACTGGTGCGATTATTCAAACTGTTTTTGATTTAAATATCGAACCACACAGAATGATCAAACTAAGTGGTATTGGTTGCTCATCAAAAACACCTGCTTATTTTGCCAGTCAGTCCCACGGCTTCAATTCAGTTCATGGCCGCATGCCATCTGTCGCTACTGGGGCTAATGCAGCTAATAGTGAACTGCTTTGTATAGGTGTTTCCGGTGATGGAGATACACTTTCGATTGGAATGGGACAGTTCTCACATGCCATTAGAAGAAATCTTAATATGCTTTATATTATTGAAAACAATGGCGTCTATGGATTAACCAAGGGTCAGTTTTCTGCCTCTGCAGATATTGGCTCAACAGCCAAAAAAGGGGCTGCCAATCTACAGACACCAATTGACCCTTGTTCAGTGGCAATTACTTTAGGGGCAACTTTTGTTGCTAGGAGCTTTTCAGGGGATAAGGACCAACTCATTCCATTGCTTAAGGCAGGATTAATGCATCGAGGATTTGCAATGATTGATGTCATTTCACCTTGCGTAACATTCAATGACCATGAAGGCTCAACAAAAAGCTACATGAGCACCAGAGAGACAAAACGAGAGGCGGTCTATGCAGACTATATAGCTCCATTTTCAGAAATAGAAGTTCAATATGAAGAAGGCTCAAGTATAGAAGTAGATCTCCATGAGGGCGGTAAGGTTCTTTTACGAAAAGCAGATGATAGCTTTAGCCCTATCGATAAAAGCCAGTCAATTAATGGTATTAAAGAAGCCTCTGACAAAGGAGAGATATTAACGGGACTTTTGTATATTGATGAGTCACAGCCTGATTTTACAGAAGCTGAAAATGCAATTGATGGAGCTTTAAACTCTGTCAATTACGATGATTTATGCCCAGGCTCTAAAGCACTAAATAAGTTACTTGATAATTATAAATAAACAGTGACTTGATGCCTTTTAACAGCATTAATAAAAAAATATACCAGCTGCTATTCCTTTTATTTTTTTTATCTTTATGGTTTCCGACTTACGCAGAAAAAATTTTACCAAAAGAAATTGAGTTATTAGCTAATCAACACAATATACCTATAAATAGCCTCAGCATTATTGTTCAGCCTGCTAACTCTGAAACCAAGCTAATAAATCTTAACTCTAAGGTGAGCCGCACACCTGCATCTGTTGCCAAATTATTTACTGCATTTGTAGCAATAGATCATCTAGGACCAGATTTTCATTGGACAACAAAAGTTTTTACTACAGACAGTATCAATGATGGTGAAGTGGATTCATTAATCTTTGAAGGTGGAGGTGATCCTTATATAAGTATTAAACGTTTAGAAAAAATGGTTGCAGAATTGAGAAATTTAGGAATTAAGACTATTAATAAGGGTTTAATAGTTGATCAGAAATTTTTTCAGCAGCGCCAAACATCCACAGCTGATTTTGATGATGATCCTCTGCGCCCATACAATATTATGCATACTTCGTTTTTAGTAAATTCGAATAAGATTGATTTCAAAGTAAAGAAATATTCAAATAACAAAATAGTGATTGAACCAGAGTTTTTACCCGATGGAGTATTATTTACAAACGATTTAGAACTTGGATCTGGTTCATGCAGTGATTTCAGAGATAATGTTAATTTCAAGCAGATTAGGATGGCCAAATATCCAACAGATCTTTTTATACATGTTGACGGTAAATACCCAAGAAATTGCAAAGAGTTTGAGCATGATATTTCCCTAACTGATGCAAATCATTATTTCTTAGGCGCTTTTAAAAAACTCTGGCTTGAGTCTGGCGGCTCATTTAACGGATCCATTAGAGAAGCAAAATCTGGATTGTTAAAAAAGCCGATCATTTCTTTTGTCTCTCCAAGTCTGAAAGAAATAATTATTGATGGTATTAAGGAGAGCAATAATTTGATTGCCCGTAATCTATTTTTAACCTTGAATCAATCTTCTGGCAACAAAAACCATAAAGCTTCTAGAAGAATTATGAGAGAGGTCTTAAAAAATAATAACGTGACATTGCACTACAATACTTTTTTTGAAAATGGTTCCGGGCTTTCTAGAAAAACTAAGATGAAACCCGAGACAATTATGAGTTTACTCAAGGCTATAAGACAACACCCGTCATCAGACATTATTATACGCTCACTCCCAATCTCTGGTGTTGATGGAACAATAGAGAATAGATATAAGACAGATTTATTAAAAAAACGGTTAAAGCTCAAAACAGGGACATTAGACGGCGTAAGTGGTTTGGCAGGTTTTGTTACAGGCCTATCTGGAACAGAGTATTTTTTCGTGTTTATTCATAATGATATACCAGACCATCCATATAAGATTTCATCCTTTCGAGAGGGCCTTCTAAATTGGGTGGTCAGCGATATTTAGTTGCTGGCTGTTTTTGTACTAATTCGAAGACGCCAAATTATAAGTGCTGTTATTAAAGTAGCGTCTATCATGGCTTCATAACCAATCACTTTTTCTTGCCAGAAGAAATGCCAGACACCTAGAACAGCTGCTGTATAGACTAGACCACTCATTGTTGATCTATTTTTATTAAACCAATCTTGGAACGAATTAAATGAAGCTAGGCCTACTGTGAATAAGCAAAGAAATCCAGCCCATCCAACAATCAGATAAGGGGTTTCAATGATATCGATAACAATTACTCCAAGGTCACCTGCTTGGTCAATCATGGCGTAACAGAGGAAGTGGTTTAAGACATAGAAAAAAGCAACCAGACCAATTGGTTTTGGTAATGTTTTAAAGATTTCAAATTTAGAATAGTGATAAAGGGGAGTTATTAATAAAGTGATAATTAGGAACCTGATACTCCATATGCCCGTGGTATGAATTATAGCTTCCACAGGATTTGCACCCAGGCCACCAAAAAAACCGAAAGCTCTAAAATTCAGCAAGATATAAGGTAAAAAACTTACTAATAGAATGAGTCGATTTAACATCTTCATCCTTTGATAGTGATTTACTTAGAAATTACGTCTAAGATTTATGCCGGCGTATAGATTTGCAACTTCTTCGGCATAACCATTGAACATGAGTGTGGGTTGTTTGGTTCCAAAAAACCCTGAGCCAATCCTTCTTTCTCTTGCCTGACTCCATCTTGGGTGATCGACACTTGGATTAACATTGGCTAGAAAGCCGTATTCGTTTGGAGCTGAAATATTCCAACTGGTTGGAGGTTGATTTGATTGAAAATGAATCTTATTAATTGACTTTATGCTTTTGAACCCGTATTTCCAAGGGACTACCAAGCGCATAGGAGCACCGCTTTGATTTAATAATTCTTTACCGTATAAACCCACAGCGATAATTGTTAATGGGTGCATCGCTTCTTCTATAGTTAATCCTTCAATATAAGGCCAATTTAGAACTGGCCTTCTTTGGCCTGGCATTTCTTTAGGTCGATAAACAGTCTCAAAGGCAACATATTTTGCATCTAATCTTGGTTCTAATTTTTTGATGATATCAGCGAGTGGTATACCAACCCAAGGAATAACCATAGACCATGCTTCAACACATCTTAGCCGATATATCCGTTCTTCTAGAGCGTTAAAGTCGATAAGATCATCAAGATCAAAGACACCTGTCTTTTTAGTTTTCCCGCTGACCTTTACTGTCCATGGCTTAGGTTGAAATTGACCACTGTTATTAAAGGGATCAGTTTTTTGCATGCCGAACTCATAAAAATTATTATAGGTTGTTATGTCTTCATAACTGTTCATTGTTTCGTTAGTTGAGTATTTTGAGTTATTCAGAAATTGCAAATTAGACTCTTCAGCTTTGAGGTGATTTGACGATAAAAAGTTTGTTGTTAATCCTGTGCTTAATAGACCTAAAGTTTTTAGGATCGAGCGACGATTGTGATAGACAGATTCTGGGGTAATCTCACTTGACTTAATCTTATTATTTAATTTTCTTTTTACTTGCATGCTAATAACTACAATAATATATCCGTATCTTAACGGATTCCTAGATAGACGCCAACCTAGTCAAATGAGACAATGTCTCTCTTACTGAGGTTACTAATGCAATACAAGCCACTCTTATTCACACTAATCATTCTTATAGGAGGATGTGATGGAGGCAGCCAAGAGGCTCCACTATCAATGACTGTTGGTGGCACAGGTATACCTAACACTATTGGAGAACAGCATTTCTTAGATTTTGAACAAGCAGTTAACCTTGGTATCCCAGAGATGGAAACTAAACTTCTAGTTTATGGTCAGCTTGGGTCTGAGGAAAATCTTGTTTCTGGTTTAAGAAGAAATCGAGTTCAATTTGCGAATCTTTCAGCAATTATTGTTTCCACATTGGTTCCTGAGGCAGCACTACTCTATGCACCTTATCTGTTTGATTCTGCCAAAGAGGCCGATTTTATCTATGATAATTATTTAACTGCTATTTTTACTGAATTACTGGCAGAGAAGAACCTGCAATTTATTGCCTGGAGTGAAATAGGTTTCCACAATGTCTATGCAAAAGAACCGATACTAAATCCTATGGATGCAAAAGGAAAACGCTATAGAGTTTCTGCAAGCTTAAGCTCTAGATATTTTGCTGAAGCTATAGGTGCTGATCTGATTCCAATGGGATATGGAGAAATAGTCCAATCACTACAAACAGATTTAATTGAAGCAGGAGATAATTCGGTGGCTCTTTATGTAAAAACAGGAAAAGAACAAGAGGCCCCTCATTACACCTTAACTGAGCATTCCTTAGGAATGTCGATTATGGTGTCAAGAAAAGAATGGTGGGATGATCTCAATGCCGAGCAACAACGAATAATTAAATCTGCATGGCCAGAAGCAACAGAATCAAGACGCTCATTAAGGGCTGAGGCTGATGAGGATTTATCCAACGCTGAGAAAATGGGCATTAGTGTTTATGAGTTAAATCAAGAGCAGCGCCAATTGTGGAAAGATGCTACCCAAGGTCAGGTTAAACGATTGGCTAATCAGATTGGTGGACGATCAAATGAATTGCTTGAATTAATTAACGTCGGAAAAAAAGAATTTAAAGCTCAGTGAGCTCATAGAGATGAGCAATCAGAACAGATTAAAGAATCTTGCAAAAGTCATGCTGGCTATTACTCTTGTTGGGGTAATTATTGGTATTAACCTTCCTTTAAGTTCCCTTACACTTCAAACATGGGGTACCTCAACCTCTGTGATAGGATTCGCTGCGTCTATGACTGGATTGGCAACCGTTGTCATTACGCCATTCTTTTCAAAGTTGATTAATCGTTTTGGGCAAATGGGTATCATGAGATTTTGTTTAGTCGTTTTACCAATTGCGATTGCTTTTTTACCTGTTTTCCAAAATATATACATTTGGTTTTTACTCAGGTTTATCATTGGTGTTGTTGCGACTGGAGTCTGGTTATTAAGTGAGGTATGGATTAATGCATTAGCTGAAGATCAGCATCGAGGCAAGATTATCGCATTGTATTCTTCATTGATCTCTTTGGGTCTTATCGTCGGAGTTCTCATTTCATCATTAATCCCAATTGAGACAGGCGGAGGTTTCTATGTTTCTGCTGGGATCGCAGTTATTTCTGCAATCCCTTTATGGAAAATGGATGATTTGCCTGACTTTGATGCAGTCGAAGATATTTCTTTTTATAGGTATATGGTCACAGCACCAGGATTGATGGGATCAAGCTGGATTATGGGCTTTCTCTATGCCGCGACTGCCGCATTGCTCCCTATCTTTGCTCTTCCATTCGTCGAGGGCGACTATGCACAATCGTCAAGAACAGTTGCATGGTTGGCAAGCGGAGAGTTAACAATACCGCTTTTTGTAGGCTGGCTGGCAGATCGATATGATAAAACCAGACTAATGGTTTATATATCTAGTGTCAGTGTCATTGCTTTGGCTATTTTGCCAGTTATTTTTGATATTGCTGTTATGCGTTTTTTATTTCTTTTTATTATTGGCGGATCAATCATGAGCTTTTATTCACTAGGACTCACTTTGCTTGGCCAAGAATTTAAAGGAAAGGTTTTAGCTTCTGCTAATGCCAGTTTTATCTTTTTCCTCTCACTAGGAGAGATATTAGGCCCACCTGTTATTGGGGCAGCCATGGATCTATTTGGCAATAATGCTTTTGGTTGGTTTATGGCATTGATAGGTTTGATCTATCTTGTAATCTTCATTGGCTCAAACGCATCAGGCAAGTTAAAAATTAAAAAAATTTAAGCAATGGGGTTTTCTAAAGGCTCATCTTCTTTGTTTTCAGGCTTATTTTGAGGGTTCTTTTCTGGCTTATCTTGGAGTGGGTAGTCGTATTCATGCCTAAAGTTAATGCCCTTTGATTCTTGTGCCTCTGCATCAATATAAACAGGTCGATACACTGTGTTTTTGATAACTGATATTGCAACTCTATCAATTAAACCTTCTGGATCAGATTCTATAATTTGAATATTTTCTGTTTTGCCATCAATTCCAATATCATAGCTCAAAGCAATATTACCTTTTTCATATAGAGAATCTTCCTCTAGGCTTTCTGGTATTGGATAGGTATTCGGAATTAAAATATTTCGAACCTTGATTGGTTCGGAGAAGCGTTCAACAATAATCTCTCTCATATTCTCATCTTCTTCTATGATAGCCCAACAATCTTCATAGGCTTTCATACCTGATTGGGCTCTACCAAAACTGGTGTATGTGTCGCCTAAATCTAGTAAGACTTCAAATTTCATTATCAAATCTTGATTATCTGTTTCTTCAATAATCTCTAAAGCTTTTTTTAGTGGGCTTAAACTTTTGAAAATATCTATCGCTTCTCTGCGATGAGAAAAAGAAATATTTTTATAAGTTTCGATCATAGGTTTAATGTCTTCAGAATCTCTATTTTCTAGTCTATCCAGAAGTTCCTGATGAACTTCTCTTTCAAGAAAGATCTGACCAGTTCGTTTATACCAACTGGCCAGTTTATTTAGAGATTCATCCACATTGGAATTATTCACTCCAAAGTGTTTTTTATTTACATAGACTTGAAATGTTTGATGATGATTGGCTTGCTTAAAATCCCTTGTTCCAATATAACTTTCAGTCAATGTGTCATGAAGTCTAAGTTGAGCCAGATTATGGAATCCTTCATTGACATGATTGATTCTTAAGGCTCTTTCAAGGATATCAATCGCTTCTTGATATTGTCCAAATCTATTAAGCGTCAAACCAAAGCCATACAAGGGTTCTATTAATTCCGGCGAGATAATATTTTGATTGCCCTCAATTAATTCAATGCATCTAAGAAATATCAATTGTGCATTTTCAAAATCTTCAACCATATAGTATGCGCTAGCAAGATTATTAAGGGGTGTGATCAGCTTATAGCTTTTTTCACCATAGATTTCTTCAGTAAGTGTGACAATTCTTGATGCAGGTAATACGCTTTGTATAAATCTTTCAGCATCATAAAGCTCGAGGAATTCCTGTTGCAAATTTCTTCTATCAGCCAGCCTATCATTAGAATCATTATCATTCGCTGCAATTGGCACTAACAGGGATGCCATAATTGTTAGTCCTGAGAAGTGAACCATAATGCTACTTAATCTATTTCTTTCCATTGCTTTATTATCTTTGAATTAACTAGTGATTAATTTATCATATCTGTCTGCTTTTACGACTAGGGCGACAACAAAAAATCTATGATGGAAATCTCAGAAACACATTTTGTAAACGGAAATAACATTCATCCTCCCTATCCAGAAGGCTCATCAGAATTAACAGTTGGCATGGGATGCTTTTGGGGACCTGAAAAAATGTTTTGGCAATTAGAAGGTGTCCATAGCACTAGCGTAGGTTATAGCGGAGGGACGAAGGATGAGCCCACTTACCGAGAGGTGTGCTCAGGAACTACTGGACATACCGAAGTTGTTTTAGTGGTTTATCACCCTGACCAAATTTCCACTGAGCAATTACTTAAGTTGTTTTGGGAAGGCCACGATCCAACTCAGCACATGAGACAGGGTAATGACGTTGGTAGTCAATATCGTTCAGCGGTCTTTTATTCTGATACAGAAACTTTGGAATTGATTGAAGAGACCAAAGCTCAATATCAGTTAAGTCTAAAAAATGCTGGCTATGGTGACATCGTTACAGAAATACTCGAGACCCAGGTCTTTCATTATGCAGAGGATTATCATCAGCAATACTTAGCTAAGAATCCTGATGGATATTGTGGACACGGTGGTTGCGGTGTTTCTTTTAATCTGTCTGGTAATTAGTTGAGAACTTTATAACCCCTGCCTCTCAAACAACGTTTTAAGATTTGTTCTTTTTCTCTGACAGCCCTGATACCTGATTTTGCTCCTCCCGATACTGCGCCCACTTCAATGGCATCTCGTCTTCCTCGAGCATCATCAGTGATAGCTTCTATCACAGCTCCGACAGCTGCACCAGTCGCCGCACCTTTTGCAATACTTTTTCCAGTTGAAATATCTTCAGAGAAGTTTGAACATTCCTCGAGATCAGCTTCATACTGACTCATATCAACCCCTTTAGTGTCGATAATCGGCTTTGAGCTTTCAAATATTGAGCTAGAACTATTTCCAACACAACCAGAAATAGAAAGAATCAGAAGAGAAAAGAGTATAAAAAATCTAATACTGATGTAGAAGGAAAGCCAGGCACCGAAAATATACTGTGAGATTGTTGACAAATATTTCATTAACAAATCCTAATTTAGGTTACGAACCCAATATATCAATAGATTATGAAGAAAAGATGAGTTTTAGATGAATGTTCTAGCGGTGTAACTAATTGTATCTTAGAATGGCTTTCTTTCTTTATGTGTATACAATTGTTCGAAATTATTTATGAAAATTGACAGAAACAAAAAAATTGCCGCAGCCGTTATTCTGCTGCTAGTTGTCTCAAGCTTCTTTTACAACGGAAGTGAAGAAGCAATAAAGGTTCTTGCTGTGAAACCAGAGATTAAGATGGTAGAGCAAACTGTTTCCAACACTAGAGCTGGCACCATTGATGCATGTAGACGATCTAAAATGTCTCCCGCTATGGGTGGTCAGATTGCAACTCTAGCCGTTGAAGAAGGTGATATGGTTGAAAAAGATCAAATTCTTTTAGAGCTATGGAATAAGGAAACCAAAGCTAGAGTTAAGGCTGCTGAGAGAAGTGCAGATCAGACATGTATTATTTCAGCAAAAGCACAACGCGATGCTGATAGAAGCAATGAATTATTTTCAAAAGGCTTAACCTCAGAAGAGGCAAAGGAAGCAGCAGTAACCAATGCTGAATCTGGACTAGCAGCTTGTAATGCAGCAAAAGCCCAAGTTGAGGTTACTAAGGCTTCATTAGAAAGAACTCAATTGATCGCACCTTTTGGTGGGATTGTTGCTGAAATCGAAGGCGAATTAGGTGAGTATGTTACACCCTCACCAGTTGGTGTTGCCACCAAACCCACTCTAGATCTTATCGATAATACCTGTATTTATATTAAGGCACCAATCGATGAAATAGATGCCCCAGAGGTGGTTGCTGGATTGAAATCTAGAATTACCATGGATGCTTTTGGACGGAAGGAATTCCCTGCAACAGTCAGGCGTGTTGCTCCATATGTCCTTGATCTAGAAAAACAGGCCAGAACGGTTGAAATTGAAGCTGTTTTTGATAACCCCCAAGAATTCCTTCTTCCAGGATACAGTGCCGACATTACAATTATTGTTGATACCTCAGAAGAAGCCTTGAGTATTCCTTCTCAGGCAGTCATGGGTGGAAATTCAGTTTATCTTATCAATTTAGATGGAACTATCTCTGAAAAAGAAATTGAAGTTGGTCTTTCGAATTGGCAAGTTACCGAGGTATTAAAAGGGCTTAGTGTCGATGATCAAATTGTTCTATCCATCGATAGGAAAGGGCTTGAAGATGGTGTGAAAGTTACAGTTGAAGAAACTAACAAAGACCAAGACGAAGTCAGTATTGAAGTAGAAATCGGTTAAAATATCATTCATCAATGATTAATTTAGAAAACCTATGCAGACATTTTGCAGTGGGCAACCAAGTGGTTCGCGCTCTAGACGAAGTCGATCTAGTCATTAATGAAAAAGAGTATGTTTCAATAATGGGTGTCTCTGGTTCTGGAAAATCCACACTACTTAATATTCTTGGATTATTAGATACTCCAACCTCAGGCGACTATCTTCTCTCAGGAACTAATACATCGAAAATGAATGACGATGAAATGGCACACATACGATCTACAAAAATAGGATTTATCTTTCAGTCTTTCCATTTAATCCCCAGATTAACTGCCGCTGAAAATGTTGAAATGCCTATGGTTTTGTCAGGATTGAACCCAAAAGAGAGGCGGGAAAAGGTCGAGAACGCATTGGCTAGAGTCAGCTTAACGGATCGATCTGATCATCGACCAGAACAGCTTTCCGGTGGACAGAGGCAACGAGTTGCCATAGCTCGATCAGTTGTTATGGAGCCAGATGTTTTGTTAGCTGATGAGCCCACTGGAAATCTTGATTCTTCCTCGAGTAAAGAGATTATTAAATTGATAGAAGAACTCAATCAAGGCGGATTAACTCTCGTGGTTGTTACCCATGATAAAGAGATGGGTAGACGATCTGATCGATTAATTGAACTACTGGACGGTAAAATTATTAATGACAATCAGAATTAACAATGCGTTTCTATGACCTTATATTTTTAGCCTTTAGCACACTGGTTCGATATCCGCTTCGGACATTAATGCTTCTTATTGCAACCTCCATAGGCGTTATGGCTGTGATCTTACTAACAGCAGTCGGAGAGGGGGCTAGGGACTATATTACTGGTGAATTTAGAGACATGGGTACTAATCTACTAATTGTTATCCCTGGAAAGAATGAAACCTCAGGAGGAGGATCACCAATAGATTTAGCCGGTGTTGCACCAAGAGATCTGACGGTTGAAGATGCTATTAGCCTGAGGCAAATTGAAGCAATTAAAAATATTGCACCGATTGTTATTGGGGAAACACCTGCTCAATTCAATGGGTTAGAACGAACGGTGCCTATCATTGGCACAACCCCTTCTTTTTTAGCTGTTAGAAAATGGGAAATGGCCACTGGTAACTTCTTACCTGGGGTCACCTTAGACCGCTCACCGCCAGTTTGTGTTATTGGTAAAGAAGTCGAATCTGAACTCTTTGGTAAAAACAAAGCTATTGGTCAATGGCTGAGAGTAGGTGATAGAAGATGTCGGGTTACAGGTATTATTGGGACTGAAGGAAGAGCAGTAGGAATTGACGCACAAAAGGTTGTTGTTATGCCTGTGAGTTTAGCCACCGCTTTGTTCAATCGACCGTCACTTTTTAGAATTGCTATCGAGGCCAGAAATACATGGGAAATGGAGCAGATCAAGAAAGACATTATAAAAATTATAAAAAAGCGACATCAGGGGAAAGAAGATATTACTGTGATTAGACAAGACTCAGTGATGAAATCTTTTGACAATATTTTTAATGTTTTAACCATGGCTTTGGGATCAATTGCTTCAATTAGTTTATTTGTTGCTGGGATTCTTATTATGAATGTTATGTTAGTTGCCGTTTCGCAGCGCCAAGCAGAAATTGGTTTGCTTAAAGCTATTGGTGCGAAAAATAATCAGATTAACCACCTATTTATTACTGAAGCTATTATCTTGTCAGGGTCTGGAGCATTATTAGGTTTGGTTTTAGGCCACACTGTTACCCAAATTCTTAAAGTAGCTTTTCCAACTTTTAATTTCTTGCCCCCTCTCTGGGCCTCATTTGTTTCACTTTTAGTGGCTTTGATTTCAGGAGTAGTTTTTGGGCTGTTACCGGCAAGAAGAGCTGCTAAACTTGATCCAGTAATAGCATTGTCTGGGAATAAATAACATGAAAGCCAAAGACGTTTTTATTTTTTCATCCTTTTCTGTAATTTCACAGAAAATGAGGAGTTTTTTGACATCTCTAGGAATCGCGATTGGCGTTGTTTGCGTTATTTTTCTAACCAGCTTAGGGCAAGGCTTGCAAGATTACATCGTCTCACAATTTACCCAATTTGGTAGTAATATCATCGCAATTCAACCTGGCAAGGAGCAAACAATGGGGGCACCAATAGGTGTGTTTGGCACTGTAAGGCCATTGTCGTTTGACGATGTAGAAGCTCTTGAGAGACTTCCTACTATAGACGTGGTAGTCCCGGTCTCAGGAGGTAGTGGTGAGATTGAAAGCGATACTCGAATGCGAAGATCCATGGTTATCGGCACAGGATCTGATTACGATATTATTGTTGACCCTGAAGGCAAAACCTTGGGTAAATATCTTCCTGACGATAACCCTAAAACACCTAGAGCTTTTGCAGTTCTAGGCCCAAAAATGAAAGATGAATTATTTGGCGACACAAACGCATTAGGTTTAACTATTCGTGTCAATGCAACACGATTTCGTGTCATAGGAGTGTTACCTTCAAAGGGTGATTTTTTAGGCATGGATCTCGATGATGCTGTTTACATTCCAATCGCAAAATTTAACTCTATGTTCAATAGAAATGGTTTCCAAGAGATTGATGTTATCCATAAGGACAATGTCACAACCGATGAAGCAGTTGCCTCTGTAAAAAGATTATTAATTAGTAAGCATGGAGGCGATGATACAACCATCACCACACAAGCTGACATGCTAGAGTCTTTGGGTGAGATTATGAAATGGTTGAAATTTACCGTCGCTGCTTTTGGGGGAATCTCACTCTTGGTTGGTGGAGTTGGTATTTTTACTATTATGACAGTGGCTGTTAATGAAAGAACCTCTGAAATAGGAGTCTTGAGAGCTATAGGAGCATCAAGACGAAGAATCCAAGACGTGTTCTTGCTGGAATCCATCTTTCTCGCCATCCTAGGCGCGATGTTAGGACTATCGATTGGATTTTTAGCAGTGAATATAGCACTTACCGTCTATCCTGGTATGCCGATCGCAATCGCATGGGAATACATCCTTTATGCAGTTTTGATTTCATTATTTATTGGTTTAGTTGCCGGTTATCTTCCGGCTAGATCGGCAGCACAACTTGATCCAATCGAGGCCTTGAGAACCGATTAGGAGGCTATTCGTTGCATCATCTCCGAATAGGTTGTTATATGCGACTCAGTTGGCAAGAAGGTTTCTAGATAACTCTGCCTTTCTTGCATAGCATCCCACCACAACCTAATTTTCACACACTCATCCGGCCATTTTGCATCGAACAAGTGTTCGTAGGCACCAAAACGTTCAAAGAACGGAGCGTAATGCAGATCAACCAACGTTAATTTTTTGCCCATCCAAAAGACACCATTCTCATTTGCTTCAAAGCATTCCCTTTCAATGTAAAGCAATCGTTCTTTGATTCTCTTTAAATTCTGTTCCTGAGCCTCCTCATTCTTATGATCCCTGAGTAATCTAGTGCATGCCGGCAAATAATAATTGGAACAATAATCCATCCAGATTCTTGCTCGCGCCCTTTCATAGAGATCAGGAGGCATAAGTGCGACCTCAGGGTATCTTTCGTCTAAATACTCATTAATGATAGCCGATTCAAATATCGTTTTACCCTCATGAACAATTACTGGCACTTTTCCATAAGGCGAGATCTCATGAAACCATTCAGGTTTGTTGTAGACATCAATTTCAATTAACTCAAAATCAAGACCTTTCTCAATGAGAGCCATTCTGGTTCTCTGTGCATAGGGGCATTTATCAAAACTATATATTTTTATATCACTCATAACTTTATAACTGTTTCATAACTCCATACCAAAAATCAAGTGTTGCTTGGTATGCTGTAATTTCTATTCTTTCATTTAACCCATGACCTCTATAGCCAGTTGGATCTGTCATCATCGCACTGGTCCCATAGACAGGTATACCAATACTCCTTAGATGAAGAGCATCAGTCGCTCCTGTAGACATAGTAGGTACAAGTGGTAGATCTGGAAAAACTTTGTGAATAGCATTACCAACTATCCTTTCAATTTCAGATGTAATTGGCGATACAGGACTCTTCTGAAAGTTAGAGACTGATGAAACTTTGACATTTTTACCAACCAATTCTTGCAAGGCTGAGAAAACATCTTCAGGATTTTCGTGAGGCAATATTCTGCAATTGACAGTTGCAGTTGCAGATACCGGCAATGCATTCTCCGCATGCCCAGCTGAGAGTTTTGTTGCCACACAAGTGGTCCTCAATATAGCATTCACTTCAGAATTATTATTGACAATATCAAACTCTGATTCTGCCTCTCCCCCAAGGATAGAGATAATTTCATCTCTGTCATTGCCTTGAGCTTGATTTAAAGTGAATTCTAGTGTGGCTCTTGTGGTCTCATTTAGGCTGATTGGGAATTTGTAGTTTTCCACTTTCTTAATTGCATCAGCTAAATCATAGATGGCATTATCTGGTCTTGGAATTGAGCTATGCCCTCCACGATTTGAGGTGCTCATGGTTACGGTCATATATACTTTCTCAGCTGATTGCAATCTAAACGCCCTTGGGCTCTTCATTGTTCCAGTGATATAACCGCCATCAGAATTGAATGCAAATGGCGATCGTCTTACCGATTCAAAGTTATCTCGAAAGTAAATAATACTTTCCATGCCAGTTTCTTCATCACCTGTTAATAGCATAATAATGTCGTTATCAGGCACAAAACCTTCTTTCTTTAAGCGTATGAAGGTGGTAATCAATGCAGCAGCACCGCCTTTATTATCGCTAGATCCTCTACCATGAAGGAAACCATCGATTTCAACCAGCTCAAAAGGATTAGTATCCCAATAATCTTTTACCGCCGGTACCACATCAATATGTGCCATAACGATAACTGGTTTTTTTGAAGATTTACCTTTGTATAAGGCGTAAAGACCTTTAGAAGTGTCTGTGGGTCCTACAACTTTAAGATCTGCATCATCAAAGCCATTCTTTAAAAGAATTTCCTTTGACAGCTCACTGACTTCAGTGGAGAGCCCCATATCTGCTGTTGACTCAATTTCAACCATATCAGATAAGATAGATCTCCCCAGATCTAAGTAATCACTAGAGCCCAAGATTGGGTTAGAGAATACAACCATGATTAGAATCATGGGTTTAATAGGTAACTTCATTGCCTTGCTCCTTGGTTTGATTGTACTAGATATTCCAAGGCATCAACAGCCGTCTTCTCACCCAGTTCCTGGACAAGCTGATGCCCACCGGATTCGTAAATAATCATTTCAACAGAAGATGAATTTATTAACAGATCTTCCATCTCATAGGCTAACTCAACAGGAACAACTTTATTCTGCTTGCCCCACATAATAAGAACTGGGGATTTAACTTGATTAATAACCGCATCAATATTTCCAGACACATATTGTCTCATCCTTGCCATCTGCGCGTCTCTTTGACCCTCTCTTAATAATAGGTCATGCCATCGAGTGACCAGTTCTTCACTTATATTTTCAGGATTCCCAAATCCACCAGATAAAAGACCTTTTACCAATGATCTTGGTGTTATTTGAGTTATTAGGTCAAATGCTTTGGGTAATTCTGCAGGTTGATCACTGCCTCTAATCCTCGGATTAAGCGCACCTGGACTAACCAAAATAAGATTCTCTACTTTTTCTGGGTTCTGATTTGCAAAATGTATTCCAATAGTCCCACCCAGCGATGCACCGGCTATGCTTAATTTATTTATTTCTAAATAGAGAAGCAGCTTTTCAATCAAAACAAGAGTCCTAGACATTGAATAATCATTGGAGGGATCAGCTTCGGTTAATCCGTGACCGGGTATATCTAGTCTAATAATTCTATAATCTGATGAGAGCTTTTGAACCCAAGGGTCCCAGTCAATCAAGTTTGCATAATTAGCATGCAACAATAGCAACACTGGTCCTGAACCCTCATCAGCATAGTGTATGTTTACACCGTCAATATTCTTAAAAGATGAGCTGTTTAGTAAATATCTTGCCTCGATTTCATTCACGCTTTTATCCATTGGATAGCGTGCACCAAATAAAAGACTTACCAAAAAGACACTTAGAATAGCCAAGGAAATGATCAGCGTGTTTTTAAAGATTTTTTTTAACATAAAAATGTATTTAACTCTTGTTCAATCAATTCTAATATTAGCCCTATATTATCGATTAGTTTCAATTAAAAAAATATGAAAAAAGAAAACACAATGAAACCTTTTGAAGAAGGGGATATTTTTTTGGGCTGTACCTATCTAAATGATGAGGTTGATGATCATAAGGGAGACGGCAGAATTCTTCAATATACCAAGAATCTTGAGCCAAAAGGGGTCTTGTGGACTGAGGGTACCGAGCACTTAGTAATCGGTCTGACCATTGATCCACAAGGTGTGCTCTGGGGTTTTGATATGCACAATCACATCGTGGTTAGAGTTTCTCCAGATGGGCAACAAATGCCCAATCATGATTTTGGTGATCGTGCGTTTTCTAATGCTACTTTTGATAGTCAGGGCAATATCTATTTGGGAGAATGTCTCGTTGGTAATACACCCTATCCAGGAAGTTTCATGAAGCGTTTACCGGGTCTAGATCTAGTTGGATATGCAAATATTCACAAGTTTAATGCAGATTTAGAGTTGGTTGATGTATTTGATGTTGCTTATTCACCAGAGTTTCATCAGTTTAAAGGGGTTACTCATACGACCATGCACCCAAGTGAAGAATACATCACCTATACAACTGAGATTGGCAAGAAAGTCATGCGGTACGATATCGTAAAGGGTGAACAAATGGAGGATCTTGTTGTTCTTCCAGGTGATTTAACAGATCAGGTGGTCGCCATAGCTGTCAATTATTTAGCGGATGGGAGGTTATTGCATTCTCGAGGCGATTATATCGAGATTTTGGACGAGGAGGGCATGGTAATCCAGAGCATAGATCTAGAGGAACACGGATGGGGGATCGCACAAGTTACTCCTTCATCTGATGGAGAGCATTTCTTTACAGCAAATATTTTTTCAGGGGTTATGTTGAAAGTAAGATTAGATGATGGCGAAGTTGTCGGTTCCATTGACACCGGTTTTGCAGTTCCAAAGAGGAGCTTTGCAGGGATAGCAGAATATTCGTTATAGAAATTAGTCCTTTATTTCTAGACTGTATTGAAAAAATTCGTTATCAACCTCGTAACCTAGAGATTCATACAGAGATTGACCGATGAGATTATCTTTTGCTGTAGAGAGCTCCAATCGCTTGAACCCTTTTTCTTTTGCGAAATCTTTTGCTTTATTCATTAGGTCTCTTCCAATACCATCTGTTCTTCGTTCTGGGTCAACAAACAGATCATAAAGGATAAGGATGGGTATCATGCTCACCGAGCAGAATGACGGGTAAAGCTGCACAAAACCATTCAGACTCTCATCATCGTTGATTGAAACAAATATGGTTGAATCACCATTCTCTAGCCTTTCCTTAATAAAATTCAGCGTCCCTTTGGGGTCATTCTCTTCTTTGTAAAATATTCTATACAGATTAAAGAGCCTAGAAATTTCATCTAGATGTTGAATTTTGGCTTGGACTATTCTTGACATAATTTTTTAGACTATCCTTGCTCTGTTAGAAAACTCATTTCTTTAACAATACTCTCAGAAACAACGATAGGTGATTCCTCATGTACATAGTGTCCAGCGTCTTTTATTAACTCCAGTTTACTATTTCTAAAACCATTTTTTAATTGTAGTGCTTCTTCCATCGATTTATTGCGATCTTCAATGCCAAAGACTATCAATGTTGGATTATTAACTTTATGCATCAGTTCAGCTTCATTGGCATCATAGAACTTATTTAGCATACTGGTTGTTCCTGTCAGATAACCTTCAGATTTTGCTCCGAGCATAATATCATCCATGACTTGCTCGTCTACAATTGATGGGTCATGATAAGAACGTCTCAGAAATTCTTCTCTAAAGTCACGATCAGCAAATTGTTTTGCTGACACTCTAGCAAAAGGGAATATCAAGTTAAGGTATCTAGCAAACTCAGGAACGCCTGTGTTGATGATGCCGGGGTTAAACAAAATTAAACCTTTAGTGTTCTGATTATTCATAGCCACATGAAAAGCAATGGACCCACCTAAGGAATGACCTCCGACTATGAATGAATCAAGATTAAGTGCGTCAGCAAATTCGCTTATGCTTTCAGCTTGATTGGCATTGCTGTAATCATAATCTGTGGGTTTATCTGATAACCCGAAACCAAGGAGATCAAGAATATAAATATTATATACCTCAGAGAGGATAGGCGTGATTGATCGCCAAGAATGTAAATTATTTCCAAACCCATGAATTAGGATTAAATTTGGACTGTTTTGCTTTGCTGCTGGATATTCTCTATAGCGAATATCATAGCCTCTGATCTCGATAAACAGATCTTCTTTAGTCGCTAATGTTCTGCTCGGGATTTCTTCTACAGGCAGATAGGCATAGACAATAAGATAGGCATAACCAAGAATTATGAGTCCTAAGCTGAGTCTGAAAGCAGTTCTAAAAAATTGTTTCATCCATTTCAAAATAAAAATCCAATCTAAATTTAATAACGAAAAATACAATGAGTAGGTAGTTTATGAGTTGTACTCCCCTAAGGCAATTTTAGATGACTGCCTACTCTCCTAAATTAGGGATTATTGATTACACATAAAGCTGTTTCAGAAAGCTGCTAGTTTGTATATGCAGGGAGGGCTTGTTAGGATTTAGGTATGAAGAAAATTTTAATACTAACTTGCATGTTAGTTTGCCATCCTGGTTCATCTTCAACGAAAATTTTATGGAAGAGATGTAGGAAAATTAGAATATTTAAATTTCTTCTTCTAATGCATCGTATGATTCTTCCGGTTTAACGATATGTACGAGTTCCACTTTCTCAAATTGATGTTGTCGTATCATCCCTCTGGTATCTTGCCCATAGGATCCAGCAGATCAAAATTACCAGCAACAGATTTTGCGATTGCTTCATCTAGGAATGTCATATCATTCAGAACATCTATAAGGTCATCTTTATCATCTTTTAAATCACCATTTTCATCATACGCAGCTAAAACTACAGCTAATTCAAACATCTCTTCAGCTAGATCATCATCATTAAATATTGTACAAAGGTGATATCCAATTCTTCTTAAATGATATGTATTTGTACATCCAAATCTTCTTAAATGATATGTATTTGTAACATCCTCTTTTGCAGGGTTAATATCCCATTCTAAATTTTCTTCATAATCCTTATGTTTTTTATATTTAGTTTCTATCTGAAGTAGCAAATCTTTTGTATACTCTCTAGTTTTTTTCATTCCTTGATCTATCCGCATATTTATCCCCCAAAAAAAAGATAGTGTAACATCTCTAGATGCCGAAAGGATGTTTCTAACATCCTGAGAAGTCAGCTAAAGAATTTTATAAAAGAGTTAAAAAAGTAACATATCCAAATGATTAACCGACAGCACTAAATGTCTTCTAACATTTTTCTAATAGAGCCATTAAATTCTTTGTCGGCATTTTTATAATTTATCCAAAAACATTCAAATCTGAGTGAATAGTTTACTGTTCGATTAGATATGGTGTATAAATATGGTTGTATGTTTTGAATCTAGTTTTTTAAGGAGAGAGAAAAGGTGACTGAAAAAATAACAGATAAAACAGAAGCTTTAGCGGCGGTTAAGGATGATGGCTGGGAACTTGCAAATGTATCTGACGAGCTAAAAGCAGACAAGGAAGTGGTCATGGCGGCGGTTGAAGATAGTGTCCGTGCACTTGAGTATGCCTCTGACGAGCTAAAAGCGGACAAGGAATTCGTGATTGCGGTGGTTAAGATTTATGGCAGAGCACTTAGGCATGCCTCTGACGAGCTAAAAGCAGACAAGGAAGTGATCATCGCGGCGGTTAAGAATGGTGGCTATAAACTTGAGCGTGTCTCTGACGAGCTAAAGGCGGACAAGGAAGTGGTCATGGCGGCAGTTACATTAGATTCTGAAGGCTATAAACTTGAGCTTGCCTCTGACGAGCTAAAAGCGGACAAGGAAGTGGTCATGGCGGCGGTTGAGAATGGTGGCGACGCACTTGAGTATGCCTCTGACGAGCTAAAAGCGGATAAAGAAGTGGTCATGGCGGCGGTTAAGGATTATGGCGACGCACTTGAGTATGCCTCTGACGAGCTAAAAGCGGATAAAGAAGTGGTCATGGCGGCGGTTGAGAATGATGGCGACGCACTTGAGTATGCCTCTGACGAGCTAAAAGCGGACAAGGAAGTGATCATCGCGGCGGATGACTGAAAAAATAACAGATAAAACAGAAGCTTTAGCGGCGGTTAAGGATGATGGCTGGGAACTTGCAAATGTATCTGACGAGCTCAAAACTGATCCAGAGATACTAGGCGGGGTAGATATTGACTATCTTAAAAAAAGAGGAATCCTATAGAATGAATGACGGCTCTGAATATCACCAACTGCAAAGCTAGTTAACTTCAACTAGTTTCTGTTTGTACAAGCGTGTTTCAACGAGCAGGTCGCTGGTGTATTCTCTTAGCGAGATAATTTTGCCCTCTTGAAATTTAAAGATAAATACATATTGATTGTTATAGCGACCATTAACTCCTTCAGCATCCCCCTCAACCATTAGAGCAACACCCTGTTTATCTCCTATAGCATCAGTGACTTCAACTTTCGTAAATCCTCCGGGTACTAGTGGGGCAACAACATTATCCATCCAAATTGACCAGTAAGTCTCCTTGTTATATTTAACATTGGAAATTTGTGAGACACCCATAAACATAAAATCAAAGTCTTCATGCAAAAGGGAATCAGCTGTATCTCTATCTGTGAGAAGCGTATTCATGAATTTTGTAGCATTAGCTATATTGTCTGAGCCAATATCTTTTTCATGGCCGCCAGCAAAAGCAGCCAATGCGAAACTGGCCAAGAATGCTATAAGAAGGATCTTTTGTTTCATAAGTATTCCTATATAAACTGATTCAGATTGTAATTTCAGGCCGTTCTTTGGGCGCTGTTAGTAATAATGGTTGATTAGAAACAACAACACCACCCGGTTGCTCCAAAGTTATGGCAAAACCAACTGCTTTTGAGATGGGGAGTTTAGGGTTAATTGGAATAATGACCGGTTTATCTATTTGAGTGATATCAAAGACACCGCCATCGACAGGTTGTTCATATTTTAAGGGATCAACAATCCAGACTTGATATTGATTTTGGGTGGGATTATTCATTGGCAAACCAGTGATTTTGATAAACCCTTTCTGACCTTGATCAGTCCATATTATATCTCCAGATATTGATTCAAGTGCTGTGGATCTGGAATGCCAAGGAAATTGAATCATATCTTGTGCTGTATTTTCCAAAACAGTTCTTTTTAAAGGTAAGTATCTAAAATTCCCATCATAATTTTTAAACTCAATCATGGCAAAGGATAGGCCTATTGTCATAAGTACAGTCAGTGTCCAAGCATATTGAGGTTTATAGAAGAAGACTCTCATGTAGTGAGCGATGTAATCCATAAGAGTTGACTGACCTAGTTCTGATTTATAGGCATGAAGAATACGTTTACGCATTTGCTTGGGTAGCGCCTCATTATTAAAGTTATCTTGTGTGTAAAAACTTATTTGGGCAAGCGCCGTCATTTCATGAAAATAATCCTCAGTGTATTCAGGAAAAAGATCAAGGAGATCATTTAACTCTCTTTGCTCGTCTGGAGAGATTTGTTGCGTTGACTTGATCGCCAGTAAGTTAATCAGTCTCTCTTGTTTTTTAGCTTCTCTAGGCATTATTCAAGTTTAGAATTGTGTTGGTTTCATTGGTTTCAAAAACTTCTTTTAGTTTTAGCAAGTTTCTTCTAATTTTTGTTTTTACTGTTCCAAGAGGAAGATTGAGTAACTTTGAAATTTCAGAATGACTGTACCCTTGATATATAGATAAATTAAGCAGTTCTTGATCATCGATATCTAAATTTTTAATTGCATTTTTTATTAACTGGAGATCTGTTGATTCATTTAATATCGATTCTTTATAAAGTTTATGCCGGCTATTATCTTCATCGATAGATTCAAGGTTCTTATGTTTACTAATTTTCCTGAGATGATCAATAAATCGGCGCCTAGCTATCATTGAGATAAAAGTTATCTCTTTTGCTTTACTAGGGTCAAATTTATCAGCTGATTTCCAAATCGAGATAAATACTTCTTGCACAGCATCTTCAACATCAGATTGCCTATATAAGAATTTTTTGCCAATCGACCACACTAGGTTTCCATATTTTTCTATCAGAAGCTCAAACGAGCCATCTTCACCAGCAGCTATTCTCGCTAGAATTGAATCATTATCATCTGATTGCATAGCAGACACTCTTCTATCATATATATTTACTGACCTACCAGGTTGTGCCACTTCATAGCCTTTTATTAAAATTAACCAATCTTTCGTTCAATAGAGAAGCTTGGATTTAATAAAAGCTATTCTAAGGCGCCAACCATTCTCCTGCAAAATTGCAGCCGAACTCAACTCCCATAGGCCCTGTGTTGCTGTCCTCGTAGTAGACTTCTTCCCATCCGCCTCTTTCGCATGATCCAATTGAGCCCTCTCTGGGACAATCACCCTCTGCATAGACAGGGTCCATAATATTGACCATACCGTCACCAACATCGGGATAGCTGTCGCAAAAATGTTCAGAAACGTTAGTTCTGCATGCTTTATAGGGGTCTCCAGCAAAAGGATTATCAGACATATAGACACAATGACCGCTTCCACTTGGCTTGTTAGATTCACTATCATGGTGACCGCTAGCTTGCGAAGAGGATCCATAGAATCCAATGATGATCATGCATGATAGAGATAATATTATTCCATTTTTCATAATTTTCTCTCCTTTAGTATTATTGTATGACCTATTTGTCTAGCCAACAAGAATGAGTTATGAATAAGCTATACTATTATTTACAATAGACAACTCAATTAAGGAGTAACCAGATGAAAGAATCGTCACTTATAAAACTATTTTCCATTACTTTTTTTTGCTACCTGTTAACTGGTTTATCAATAGTTAATGCCGATCATTCTAATGTCAAAATACACGATCAAAATAAACCTACAGTTTTTATTACTGGGTCTAACAGAGGTATAGGCTTTGGTTTAGCTAAAAACTATGCAATCAAGGGTTGGAATGTTATTGCCACATGTCGCAGCCCAAATCGAGCCGAAGAGCTTAAGAATTTAGCTGTTGAGTATCCCAATATATTGATCGAAGAATTGGACGTGACAGATATAGATGAAATTAATCAACTGGCAACAAAATACGATGGAATCCCCATTGATGTTCTTATTAATAACGCTGGGATTCTTGGAGATGTTCAAGCGCAGAGTTTTGGATCCCTTGATCAATCAACTTTTGAGAAAATTATGCTAGTTAATGCCTATGGACCTTTAAAGGTCGGGGAAGCTTTTGCCGATAACGTTGCTCTTAGTAATCAGAAAAAAATTGTTTCAATGACCAGTGGATTAGGGTCTATGCAGATCACGGGTAATTCTGACCGATTTTATTTCTATAGAATGAGCAAAGCTGCCTTAAATATGGGCATCATAGCAATGAATGTTAGTTTGAAATCAAAAGGCGTGATGTCGGCATTGATTGCACCAGGCATGGTAGAAACTGCATTGCTAGAAGCTTCAGGTTACCCTTTGTCTGGCCCAGGAGTGGTTACGATTGATCAAAGCGCACTTGGTTTAATAGAGGTTATTGAAGAAATAAACCCAAAAACAAACAGGAAGAATAGAGGTAAAGCTGTCAACTACGACAAGGGCATTATTCCTTGGTAAATTTAAGTTGATGATAGATGTTTGTTTATCCTGAGATTAATCCAATAGCCATAAGCATTGGTCCGGTCGCCATTGCTTGGTATGGGATCATGTATTTGCTGGGTTTTATTGCTGCCTATCTATTAGCAGGATTCAGAGTTCAGCAGGATTGGTCTCCGGTCGCAAAAGAACAACTAGACGACTTAATTTTTTATTCTGTGTTTGGAGTGATTCTAGGCGGGAGGTTGGGTTATATGATTTTCTATGATGCCAATCAATTATTCAGCGACCCAATAAGTTGGTTGATTGCTCTGCCTCAATTATGGAATGGGGGAATGTCTTTTCATGGGGGCTTACTCGGAGTATTGTTTGCTGCTTTTGTCTTTGCAAGGCAGACTTCACAGCCCTTTCTCAATGTGATTGATTTTGTAGCACCTTTGGCGCCCATTGGTCTTGGTTTAGGTAGGATTGGCAATTTTATTAATGGTGAGCTCTGGGGAGCACCTACAGACTCATCTATAGGTATTTTGGTCAATGGGACCATTAGACATGCAACCCAGCTTTATGAGGCAACTCTAGAGGGCTTAATCTTATTTATTATCTTATGGATTTACACCTCCAAGAAACGACCGATCGGATTTCCTTCAGCGGTTTTTTTAATTGTTTACGGGTTGTTTAGGATTTTTATCGAATTCTTTAGATTACCTGACGCACATATTGGCTATTTATTTGACGATTGGCTAACACTTGGGCAAGTATTGACGTTGCCAATGATGATCATTGGATTTTGGATTATTATTAGTCACAAGTTAAAGGTAAAATAACCCGGTATTTTTTTAATGGGGAGATGTGAGTGCAACAGTATTTAGATTTACTTCAAAAGATTCTTGATGAAGGCGAGGTAAAAGAAGATAGAACAGGTACAGGCACTCGTAGCTTTTTTGGTCATCAAATGCGTTTCAATCTAAACGATGGCTTCCCCTTATTAACTACAAAAAAAATATTCTTTAAAGGCGTTGTTCACGAACTACTGTGGTTCTTAAATGGCTCTACTGATAATAATGAATTGAAGGACAACGGTGTACACATTTGGGATGAATGGGAAGATGAGAGCGGGGATTTAGGCCCTATTTATGGCTATCAATGGCGTCACTGGTTAGACCAAAATAGTGGTGAATCGATTGATCAGATACAAAATGTTATTGATCAGTTGAAACATAATCCAAGTTCTAGAAGAATTATTGTCAGCGCTTGGAATGTTGCCGATCTACCTGATGAAAGCATTTCACCCCAAGATAATGTAGGGAACAATAAAATGGCTTTGGCACCTTGCCATGCCTTGTTTCAATTTTTTGTTTCTCAAGGCGCATTGTCATGTCAACTCTACCAACGAAGCTGTGACACTTTCTTGGGGTTAGGATTTAATATTGCTTCATACAGTTTACTGACCCATATGCTTGCACAGCAGTGCGATCTTAAATTAGGGGATTTTATTTGGACTGGCGGTGATGTTCACTTGTATCTGAATCATATGGAACAAGCTAAAGAGCAGCTTTCAAGGGAGCCCTATGAATTGCCAAAATTGAATATCAAGAGAAACCCAGATTCAATTTATGATTATGCTTACGAGGATTTTGAGTTGCTCAACTATCAATGCCACCCCCATATCAAGGCACCTATATCGATTTAAGACTATTTATTCTAATAGGTACATCAGGTTTGCTTATGTCTATTGCGACAAGCTCTTCTCCCCACACGCAACCGCCATCAAGGCAGACCACATTATGGTTATAGAAATACCCTAAAGATGACCAATGACCAAAGACTATAAGGTCATTCTTCACTTTTCTATTAGGGTATAAGTACCAAGGGATAAGCTCATTAGTGACTTTTTCTGGAGAGTCTTTTTCTTCAAAGTCACATTCACCTAGCTCATTCAAATATCGCATCCTCGTAAAAGAATTTACGATGGCGTTAAATCGTTTTTTACCAATTAAGTCACTTGACCATGAATCATCAGTATACATAGCCTTAAAGAAGACACTTGCATCATCCCCCCTTATGACGGACTGAATTTCTTCTGCGTATTTTTTAACCATCTCTAAAGTCCAAGATGGGTGAACTCCGGCGTGAACAATTAGAGCATCCAGTTCTTTTTCCATATGGAGTAGTGGCTGGTGTCTAAGCCATTCTATAAGATTAATTTTATTGGTTGACGATAATATTGGGCTTAAAGAATTGTCCTTTGATCTTAGCTTTCTATCAGTTAAAGCTAGAGCAATAAGATGAAAGTCATGATTGCCAAGCACATTCACAACTGATTCATTGATTGAATATAAATACTCCAAAACCTTTAATGAGTCAGGACCTCGGTTTACTAGATCTCCTGTGAAGCATAACTTATCTAAAGCAGGATCAAATTCGATGTAATCAAGCAGCAGTCTTAGCTCTTCATAGCACCCTTGTAGATCTCCAAAAGCATAGGTTGTCATTGATTAACACCTTCTTGAGATAAACTTAAAAATTCATCTACAGTTAGGTTCTCAGGTCTTAATTCTGGATCAATTCCTAATTGCTTTATTTCAACAACTGTGAAGGCCTCTTTTAATGAGTTACTAATTTTTTTACGCCTTTGGTTAAAGGCCAAGATTAGTATTTGGTTTAATTTTGCGTCTGTAGTTTTATCTAATGGAGCTTTAGGGCTTATTTTTATCACTGATGACACTACTTTTGGCATTGGATGAAAAGCATTTGGCTTAACATCAAATAGTTTTTCAACTCTGCATCTTGCTTGAATTGACACTGATAGTCTCCCGTATATTTTTGAATTTGGTTTGCTCACTATGCGATCAGCGACTTCCTTTTGAACCATTAAATGCAAATCATCAAAATACTCGCCAAATTTAATAAGGTGAAAGATTAATGGAGTAGAGATATGGTATGGCAAATTACTAACAATTCTCATTTTTTTGTGACGGTATGAAGATGCAAAGTTAAATTTTAAGGCATCTGTTTGATGAACAAGTATTTTCTCTCTTTCTTCACTCTCCCTCAGCATCTTGACCAAGTCTCTATCTATCTCAATTACCTCTATCTGGCTAAGCTTTTGAAGTAATGCGAAAGTCAGTGCGCCTTGGCCAGGACCTATTTCTATGACGTGATTATCTTCTAACGGTTCTATAGCATCAACAATCTTGTTGATAATATTCTTGTCGTGCAAGAAGTTTTGACTGAATCGTTTACGAGGTCTGACGGTTCTTTCTTTCTGCATGATTAGCCATCTTTTTTGCTGTGTTCAAGGCAAAATGCAAGCTTTGATAGTCAGCGTGTTTATTGCCTGCTTGGTCAAGGGCAATCCCATGATCTACCGAGGTTCTTATAATTCCTAGACCCAAGGTAACATTGGCTGCTAAGTGAGGGTTGCTATATTTGAATAAAGGCAATATTTGATCATGATATAGACTAAGAATGACATCTCTATTAGGCTCTTGTAGAAAGGCCGAGTCTGCAGCTAGAGGGCCGTCAATCCTTAGGCCTTGATTTTGTAAGTTTATAATAGCTGGAAGTATTATCTGTTGCTCTTCATTACCTAATAATCCATTTTCTCCGGCATGAGGGTTAAGACCTAAGACGCCTATGTTTGGCTCTGATTCACTAAAGTAAAGCTTTAGATCTTGCGAAATAATTTTACATGAATCGGTAATCAGACCCTCTGTAATCATTGCTGATACGTCTTTAAGAGATACATGTGTTGTTGCAAGAGCAACTTTCATTGTATCGGATACAAAAAACATCAGCGGCTTCTTGCCGCACAAGTGACCTAAAAATTCTGTATGTCCTTTAAAATCAAAACCTGAGTCAGCAATAATTTCCTTGCTAACTGGGGCCGTTATACAACCTTTAAATTCATCTCTAAGACAAGCTTGAATAGCAGACTCGATCATCTCGAGGACATAAGGACTATTTGTTTTATTAAGGGAGCCTGCAAGACATTCTTCATAGAGATCAAAGTTGGTCACAAAAAGCTCATTATCGCCCAATTCTGATTGCTCTGTAGTAGGCTGATATTCTATAAGAGAAAGATCTAGATCAAGTATTTCAGCTCTTTGATTTAATAAATCAATATTGCCAAAGATCACAAAATCAGAATTATCTTTTCTCGTAGCAATGGACAGACAAATATCAGGACCAATACCTGCTGGTTCCCCTGAAGTGACGACAAAAGGCGAATTCATTTTTTGTTTATATAATTCTTGTTAGTTGTAAGGAAGAATTTCAACAAATGCCTCGTCTCTAAGTTCTCTTGCCCAGATCTCTATTTCACTTGAAAGCTTAGAATTTCTAATAGCCGAGATAGCTTTTCGTCTTTGTATTTCTTCAGTGTTATCAAAAACTCTGTTACCGAGAAATTCGATGATATGCCAACCATATCTTGATCGGAAGGGCTGACTAATTTCATTCTCATCTAAAGAATAAGCCATATCTTCAAATTCAGGAACAAAGAAACCTCTTGGCGCCCATCCCATATCTCCTCCATCCTGAGCAGAGCCAACATCCTCTGAGACCGCTGCAGCCACAGCGCCAAAATTTCCTTCATCAATAATTTGTTGTCGTATTGTCTTCAGTTTTTCTTCGGCGGCTGAATCATCCAATACTTCATTAGTTTTTATTAATATATGTCTTACCTGAATCTGCTCTTCAAGGATTGGTTCATTTCCTTTTATTTGATTCAGTTTAAGTAAGTGAAATCCGCTGGATGTTTGAAATGGTTGACTCAGTTCGCCCTCTTGAAGCTGAATAGCTACTTTAATAAAGATCTCAGGCAATTGGTTGCCTTTCATCCATCCTAGATTTCCACCAGAAGCCGATTGTTGCCCACCAGAGTTTTCTCTTGCTAATTGAGAGAATTCTTCTCCTTGAGTTATCCTGTTCTCGAGCTCATAGATCAATGATTCTTTGGTTTCAATTTCTTTATTTCCAGCCCGTGAGCTTGTTGTTATCAATATATGGGATAAATTATAGTCGTAATTTAAAGCATCCTGCTCTTTTTGAAAGACTAAGAAACTATCCAGTTCGCTTTCTGTTACTGCAATTCTTGAGATCACCTCTCTTTGCCTGAGTTGTTCAATAATTAACTGTTGTCTTAATTCATTTCTATAATCATTGTAATCAATACCCTCCAGAGCCAGAACACCAGGAAACTCTTCAAAAGCAACATTATTATTATTAGCAACATTAGCTATTGCATTATTTAAAATTTCGTCAGTAATCCTTATCCCATATCTATCAGCTCTTTGTAACTGGACTCTTTGAAGAATAAGTCGTTCAAGGACGTCTTTTCTTATAGTTTCCATGGGAGGCATTTGACCGCCTTGCTGTTCTAGAGTTGCAATTATAAGACCAAGCTGATTTTCGAGCTCACTCCTTAAAACAATCCCATCATTAACTATCGCTACAACGCTATCTAAGAAATCACCTGAGCTGCTGAGTTCCCTAGTTTGTGAGTCTACCCCTGAACTGAATATCATGAGGGTGAAGATGATTGCTGTTAGTTGTTTTTTCATTTACATAAATTTTATGGAACATCATAGCCCAATATTCCTTCTTCCAGAAGGTTTTCTATTGGCATGCCTACCTCGCCTAATCCCTTAAATACAAATTGAATTGAGAATGAGGTATCAGTCTCACCGTTTCGGTATATCAAATGCTTTCTAGAAATAGCCCTAATTCCCCAACAGCATGATTCATATTCAATGCCAAAAAAGTGTTCCAGCGATTTCCTGTCTTCGATGGAGTAATTATACTTACCGACAAAGTTCCACTTATCTCTAATAGGCCAGGAGAATGAAGCGTCTAATTGTTTTAAGCTTTCTTTTCTATATCGATAAGAGAGATTCATTATTTTTGAATCTGAGGACTTATATCGGATACCAATTTGTGTTTTATTTATTTGTTCGTAATCTGAATCCCAAACGTGACCTAATTTTATGCGCCAACGAGGACTAATAGACCACTGCATAGAGGCCAGATAAGCTGAAGAATCTTGATTGTTGGGTAATTCGCCTGGCAAATTAATTTGCTGATCTTTGAAGTATCGTGTTTTACCAAATGTAAAGTTAAAATGTTCCGATGAATTTTCTTTGCCGTATATTCTGGAAGTTATCCCATAAGATAACTTGGAAGTATCCCCAACCCTATCTTGACCAAGATACCTATTTTTTCTGAATAATTCATAAACATTGCGATCTGGAACAATAGAATCAAAAATAGGAAAGTCATCTTGGTTTTTAAAGGGTATGTAGACACCTAAAATTCTAGGTTCTAATGTTTGTATGTAGCCTTGATCTTCCCAATTCTTTTTAAATAGTGCCTGTATATCAAGGCTATAAATTGGGACTGTTCTATTAGGCCTATCTTCATCCAAAGCATCATCAGCTGATTCATCAAGGTTATAGGATGTTAAATCAAGCTGAATCTCTGGTTTGACTTGCAGACCATTTAAGTTAAAAGTTTTAGAAAGATTAGGCATCATATGGAACCGTGTACCGGTAACATTCAAATTGCTATCAAAGTGAGCAAGATTAAGGCCTAGTCCATAGGATAGATTTGATTTTTGACTCATCCATTGACCATTAAAATCAACATAGGGCAGAATTCTATGCGGTTTATCATCTACAGAGATAGACTGATCTAAGATTTGAAAATTATCCATACCTATGTCAATAAACCAGTTCTCGGAAAAGCCCTGCATATGAATAGTTCTGAATAAATGAGTTCTACTTGTTGAATTTATACTGCTTGCTAAATCTTCAAAATACTCACTATCAGAAACATATTCTCCATCTATTGTAACTCTCCAGTTTGAGAGTAAATTTATGTTTTGATTGATGCCAATATAATTCCGAGTGCTGCCTGTGATATCGTCATTTGGCAGAATATCCAAGTTGATTTCTCCGGTTTGTCTGGAGGTTAGGAATCTTAAGCTATTAGTTAATTGGACTCCACGTTTGCCCATCCAATTAACAGAGGTCAACATATCCATATTTGGTGCAATATTCCAGTAATAAGGTATTTCAATCTCCGTGCCTTTTTTCGATGAAGATCCAAAGTTAGGAACAAGGATTCCTGATTTTCTTTTTTCAGATGCTGGAAAGGAAAGATAAGGTAGGAATAAGATTGGAGTATTCTTTACTTTTAAGACGAGGTTTTTTGCAATTCCTTCATCGCTTTTTATTTGTATGGCATCCGCTTCTATACCCCATGAGTCATCATTGCTAGCACATGAGGTGTAAAAGGGCTTGATTAGTGTAAAATCATTTTCAGACCTTATTTTTATCTCTTCAGCTGTACCTCTAGCTTGTGGCGATAGTAATTGGTAATCCGTTGCTGTAATAACAGCACTATTGTTGTCTGTTTCAATCACAGCACCCTCTGCAAAAACTAATAAATTATTGTTTTCAAGGATTAAGCCCTTATTTATTCTGATTTTGCCTAAATCTTCGTTATAAATGATCTCTTCTGCAGTAATATTATTTGCACCAGAGACAATTTTAATTTTATCTTTAATTTCTATTTCATCGCCAATCTCGCCTACTAATTGTCCTGTTTCAATAGTCCATGATTCATTTTTGGTTAATAAATTAGATATTGGATCTATTTTTGGGGCTAGACAGGTGGTTGCAAGCACCTTTATAGGGTTTAGAGTAATAGCAATAAAAACTATTAAGGAAAACGCATTAAGTCTAGAATGTTTCATGATCCTATAGTTATGAAAAATCAATAGTTAATTAATTTTATATGAATCCAAACAAAAGATATCAACTATTAGAGAGATGGGCTAGAGAAACTCTTGACTCATCGCAAATTGAGATTTATCCAATTAATTCAGATGCTAGTTTTCGAAACTATTTTCGTGTAAGTGATCATTCAGACAACACCTATATCATTATGGATTCACCTCCTGAAAAAGAGAATAATCAGCAGTTTATTCTTATTTCTGAAATATTAACGAAAATGGAGATTCCATCCACGGTGGTCTATGCAAAGGATTTATCTATGGGGTTTTTTATTCTAAGCGATCTTGGGCCATCAACTCTACTCGATCACAATTTAGAGATAAGAATAAAAACTAAACGACAGGAGCACTACACTGAAGCGATAAACATACTTTTTTTAATCCAAAAAAATGGAAACACTTTTGTAGATCAATTACCTGTTTATGACCTAGAGCTCCTTGAAACCGAAATGAATTTATTTCTTGATTGGTATTGTATAAAAGAGCTTGGAATGAATGCCGCACAATTGAATGAATTTAATTTAGAGAACTGTTTTAAATATTTATCTGAGAGTGCTTTAAAGCAAGCCCAAGTATTTAACCACAGAGATTATCATTCCAGGAATATCATGATCTCAAAACAAGGTGAACTTGGTATTATTGATTTCCAAGATGCTGTTTTGGGACCTATTACATACGATTTAGTTTCCTTGCTTAGGGATTGCTATATTGAATTATCAGAAAATGAAATTAGGCATTGGCTTGAGGTTGTGCATCAAAGGTTAATTAATGAAGATTTAATAGATATTTCTTATGAAAAATTTGAGGTAGATTTTGATTTAATGGGCTGTCAGAGGCATTTAAAAGCTATTGGTATTTTTTCTAGACTGAAGCACAGGGATGGGAAACTCAATTACATGAAAGATGTGCCTAGAACTTTAGGTTATTTGAACAAGGTTTCAAAGAAATATGATGTTCTTGAGCCTCTCCAAAATTTTATTAATTCTACTTATTTGTAATGAAAGCTATGATTCTATCAGCCGGATTAGGCACAAGACTGATGCCCCTAACAGTAGGAAAACCCAAGCCTTTAGTTGAAGTTGCTAATAAGAGTCTATTGGAAAGAAATATCCTCCATCTATATAAACACGGGGTTAAAGAAA